>Ga0208896_1000460_pt1 | contig 22479 bp, 13 predicted proteins | sample ETNtaG_27_FD_185778 | JGI IMG/M metagenome (GOLD analysis project Ga0208896, IMG submission 185778) | Marine microbial and viral communities from oxygen minimum zone, Eastern Pacific Ocean - ETNP201406SV63 (SPAdes) (version 2) | ecosystem: Environmental > Aquatic > Marine > Oceanic ... | reverse complement strand
TTAAATGACCACCCTTTTTCACGAAGTTAACCATATCATTCTTCAAATCCTTGATTTGGGGCTTCAAAGATAGTGCTCGTCTGTCAACTAAAAGAACATCGAGAAAAGCAATCTGCCTCGAAAATGATTTGTCCAAGCGGATAGAGGAAAAATTGATATTCAATCGACGAAGTGCATTAGCTAATGGACTGTTCGATAAGCCTGTAATAATTCCAACCTTCTTAGATTTATCAACTTCTGCGTTGAATTTTCTTGCGGCAAAATTCCCCACTTGGGTATAACCAATCTTTAATGGGATTAAATAGGTCCCAACATCGGGCCTGCCTGTCCAGGAAATGTGAAGTGTGTCAAGATGTGAGTTGTCTTTATTGCTTAGTCTAAATCTGCTCTCATTTGAGTACGCAAGTGGGCCGTCGGCCTTCATCACATCTGCTACTCCATCTCTAGAAATATTCGTTAAACGAAAAACAACGACTTCACCAGGTGTCATCCTAACGATGGGTGATAAAATCTCGATCGCCACCTTCGGGGAAAAAGTAAACTCTACAGTACTGCTGTATATAAAACTTTCTTCTTTTGTTGGGCCCTGGTGAAGGATGAAAAATTGAAAGGGTTCTCCAAGGGTCGAGGAAGTTACCTCATGTCGTCCAGGTGGAAAGGTATAGTCAATGTCTTTAGGGGTAACTAAGGGATATTCTTTTTCCAATTCCAAAGGAATCTTTGATGCCACATCTTCATTAATAATCCACCCTTTATTAGCACTAGGGAAATATATGTGTGTTTCCCCCGCATCATTTACACCCTTCAACTTATTTACTGTGAAAAAAGTCAACTGCCGATCTGTAAGCATTTTATCGCTGATAGAATATTCCACCTCCACACCCAATAGGGCGCACCGAAGTTTTTCAAGCTCCTTCTTCCAGCGCAATAAAGTCTCCTGTTCACGAACCTTCAAATCATAAGTACGCGTAAGATAATAACTGACGGAATCTAAAACGGCTACCAGTGATTTTAGGGCCTCACCGGGGTTTCCTTGGGTCGTCACATCCGTCAGTTTTCGTATTTCGTGATCTGTCCGGCTAAGACGATTAGAGGGGGAAGTTGATAACCTTTCATCAATTTCCTCAATTTGTTGGGATGAGGTTGTATATGTTAGGTGATATGATGGTTCGTAGCCTCTCAGCCAGGTGTTTCGCTGAATGGCCAAAGATTTGTATTTGGCTGCAGCTTCTTTCCCAATTTTACGATATGTTTTTTTCCAAAACTTGTGACTCTCATCCACAGGGACTAGTAACCCCTTTTTGTTATCACTGTCAACAAAAAGGTGTTCTACAAATGGGCTTTCCTTTGCTGCTGTGATCAAATCAGCATGTAGTCTTTCCCACTGATGGTTATTTATGACCCTTGTCCAATCCCGAGCTAAGAGCACTACGTCGGGCCTAAACTGAGAAAAAAGCTCCACAAGACCTGCCTGGAGTTGATCGGAAGGCCATAATTCCCTAACTCTTGTTGAATCCCTAGCTGACGCAATATGAGGCATATTAAGAAAATGTATTTGACCTCCCAGAAATGCCAACACATCTGCTGCTTCTTCTCTTCGAATCTTAGCAAGGTAGGGGGGGTATTCACCCCGGATATCGCTTTCTCCCCCCTCCCCATTTGTGACATAGGCACTCATAATTTTTGCTCCTAGTCCAAGACGAAAATATGCTAAACCAGAAAGATCTTCCTGGCCAGGTTGCATCGAAATGGATAGAACTTTGAGATTTCTGCGCAGGTCAATTGAGCTCTGGTAAATCGCATTTCGACCTGTTTCCGGAAAGTAGGACTTACTAGCCACATTTTTCTGACAAGAAAGAAAAAATAGTAAGATAATGAGAAGAGAAAAATATATAGATTTTCGAGCACTCATTAAACATTTAAACATAAGCGTATGTTTGCCTAGGTCACAAAAGAAAAGCTGCCTCTAAAGAGACAGCTTTTCACTCATAAATAACCTCTAGTTGGAGACTTAGAATCCGAGTCTTAAGGAAACAACCGAGTTATTATCAAAGTACTCGACCGATCTCCAGGCATAATCCAGCATAAAGTTGATCCCAGCCGCCTGGTAGTTTAAACCAAACCCCACAGTAGGGCCAAAAATATACTCATCCATCTCACCTTTTGTGGCAAACTCCATGCCACCACGACCAAACAAAGATGCCTTCTGAACGTTCATGCTAACTTCACTACCTACGCGGAAGGAATTGAGAGCCAAGTTATTGTTTACAAAAGCACCGCTAGTGGTCAAGCCCATACCCTCACCTAGTGACATGTCGTATGTTGCGCCAATTTCGACCACGGATGGTAACTGAAAGGATGCTGGTTCAAGACTGTAGTACTGTTCCGCGCGTCGTCCTTCGGAGGAAGTGGCTCTACGCAATAGACCAGTACCTTTAAAGGCAACCTCGGGACCGAAGTTTTTCATGGCAACACCCATGTCAAGACCAGAGATCCCACCGACGGAATGATATTGCACGCCAAGATCCACGGCAACTGCCGAGCCTTGTACCCTACCCATTTTCTCAGAGACTACTTTAACGGTGGCACCAGCATTCGCCCGGTCGCTGAACGCTATAGCATAGCTCAGTCCCGCAGTAATAAAGGCAGGTGAGAATGTTCTACCTCCATCACCTTCAGGATCGTCATGTGAAGTCATGGGGATATCACCAAAGTCCATAGATCTCACGCTGACAGCCACTACGCCCAAGCGGCCAAAGGAGGCCCCTATAGCACCGTAGTTTAGATTGATGTCAGCAAGGTAGGACAAAGAGGAAAAGATTGCCTCGGCAGAACTGCCAAGACGAGCAAGACCGGCGGGATTCCAGTGAATGGCTTCAACACCTTGAGTGACTGCGATGCTCGCACCTCCCAGGGCCATGTCCCGAGCCCCAACTGGGATCAAAAGCTCAGTTGCAGATGCACTGCCGATCCTTCTGTTATTAATATCCTGATCCTCATCCATGGTCCTACCAACCTCGGTCACCTGCGCATCAAGGCTACTCACCATAACCAACGTTGCTAAGAGGAAGACCGCTGGAAGGAATCTAAATCTGTTTTTCATCGTGCTCTCCTTATTCAATTCTCTAGATAAATCTTAAGACGCTTCAGCATGGTATTAATAAATATCAAGCATCTCTTTCTCTTGAATGATTGCCAATTTCAGTGTCTTGGTAAACTCTCCACCAGAAGGCATTACCATTTCAATATGTGCAAGGTACATACCGCTGGCCACAGGAATGTTCTGGAAGTTTAGTAGATCCCATTGCAAGAACTGAGTCTCGTCGTCTTTACTAAGCTTTGTCACTAACTGACCGCCCAGATTAAAAACTCTAATGGTCGCTTTGGGCGGCAAATTATTAAAAGTAACAAATCTAGCCATGCGAGTAACCTCTGCCGGGTTAAAAGCATAGTACGGGTTCGGAAATACATTTACCCGCTCTGCGCTATTTTTTTCCTCTCCTCCACCTGTTGTTGGACCTGGAGAGGCAAAGGTGTAAATATCACTGGTCGTGATGACCAAGTTAGGTATAAGCGTCAATGTGCCATCGTCCGAGAAAAACGGACGACCTCCACGATCTTTTAACCAGAGAGCCCACAGGACTGGCCCACCATCTACATCGACCTGACCCATAAAATCCTCGGCTTCAGTATCAGCATCCCATGAAGCAGCCTCATCATAATCTGAATCGAGAATCCAGGTGTAATTGTACGGCCGAGCATTTTCTCCTTCATCATCGCCTTCATAGTGCATATCCCAGGCTAAATTGCCATCATAGTCCCTGACAACTATGTTGAGTTGCCGCGGGCTACTTGGGTCACTAACATCATAGGCTGAGAAAGGGACATCAATAATACCAGTAAAATTCCCGAAACCCCATGTTGCATATGTAGCCGCTTTTGAAGCATTTGGGTGAGATGTATCCACAGTGTAGTCCTCACCATTCCCCACCGTCCCCTCAAGGATATTCGCCAATCGAAACTCTACCGGCACGAAACTTGCCGGTGGAACATTAGAGCCGGTGAAATTGGGACCCAGATAGGCACCTCCGTATAACAGTTCACCACCTCCGGCTCCCGAGATCCAGCGATCTCCCGTTCCCGATCCAGCGGTGTAATCCCAATCTTTTCCTTCAAGAGCTGGGCCGGATACCTGCACGAAAACCCCATCAGCGAGGGGGTAATCACTGTCACCGGTAAAGTTCTTTTGATCAGACAAGACGACATCGTTGTTTGTCGTATTCGTGATCTTAAATACGTTCGCAACGCCACCCCCTGAAGAATCTGTAAAAGTAATCTCGTATGTAGCGCCCGTACTCGCTCCAGGATCAACAACTGTGGGAATAATGACACCGTCGCTCTGACCCGCAGCCTGGACTACATCGAGGACATCGCCATACGAGGTATTAAAGACTGTTCCAAACGGCTTCTGCGGGACAACAGTAATGATCTCCGGAGACGACTCCAGAGATGCGGGGATATATCCAGCTTCCGATGCTGCCGAGTATGCCGTTACAGCTATATAATACTCCTGGCCGTTGTTCAGTTTATCTACGTCTTTAACATGATCTCGATCAAAGACAAAGAACCGCTTTACACCGACGTTGGACCCAAATTGAACAGGCTTAAGCAGAATCTGTCCAGACGAAGCGTCGAATCCCTCATCAAGAATGACGGTGGGATCGCTTGCAAGATCATAGGTCACAATACGTTTCGCATCGCTAATAGTGGAATTTCCTCTGGGCATCTGATATACATTGTATCCCTCGAAAGCATAGGCGCCAGGTTCACTAATCGTGTTCTCTACTTCATTGACTTTCGTCAGGTTACTGCTCCATTCCACGATTATTTCTTCATCCAACTCTGTAACCTTCACATCTGGCCTGGCCGGCGCTTTTGTAACTTGGAAGAGCGCGTCATAAGTCAACTGAGTGAAACGGTCGTTGAACTTCATAACTGAAATGCTGGAATACCTGTCCGCCCCCTGTCCAGCAACAAAACCTATAGTAACTTCCGTAGTATCCCCGGGATTTAAAGAGAACGGTCCACTGACCAAAAACATTCGTCGGTCACCCATAGGAAACGACCAGTCATTTCCCAAGCCATCCACCATGCCGGATTGTGTAACCGGGTCACCAGCATAGGGAAATGAACTCTCTGGTGTCCCTTCAGGGAATGGATAATATTGGTCGGGTCCATCTATTGGAGCGAAACCACGTAACATTTTGTGCCATCGCAGTCCTCCCGTATAATCACTAGGCGGATCGGAGATGGGGCTACCAGCGGAAAACCATGAAAAACCAGTCATGGGTAAATTCTTATGATCTTGTTTATACTTGAGATCAAAGACTGCCACATCACCTGGAGAAGGAACCATCGGGCCTGCCAGAAAATCGTACCCTGCTGCTGGCACAACCTGACCATGCCTGGCATATTCAAAATCACTGGGATTACCATTATATACATAGCCGACACCCAGCGTGGTGTCGCATCCCAGAAGGTCATCCGAATATGCACCTAAATCCGGATCCGACCACTGGCCAACATACATACTATCAATATAAAAACTACCTAGGGTGGTACCATCCCCACCAACGTCAACGCCTCCCTTATTAATAATCTTTACCCTTTTGAAATAGCTGTTTCCCAGCGCGTCAGAACGTTTATAGCCCCATACAGTACGTTGAATTTCAAGACCTAGTGGTTCAGAGCCTTCCATGGCAAGTGTCCGGGTCCTGTCAAGATCATTATAAACATTCCAGAGTACCTGATCTGCCGGCGAGTTTGGATCTCCACCAGCAACTCCAGGTTCATCGTAACCCTGGCTGATGAGACTGTCCGCGTTGAAGGTTGCACTGAATGGCGGCGGTGCAGTGTAAACCCCGTCTCCATTTCTATCGATATATGGCGCTCCGTAGTCAACGGGCCATTCATTCCAATCCAGCACGTAGCGATCATAAACGAGTTGCACTTCTGCGTCAGTGGCCGAACCTAAACTCTTTTCATAAGTTTCAGCTGCGTCGAGATTCAATTCCCCTTCGGACATGGTGTAATAGTCGCGGCGAATCCTGTAAACTCGAACATCATCATCACCTGGGTCTTGCCGGGTGGCTGTTGCACCGGAACCGATAATCCGCCCCGGCAAGGTCCCATTACCATAATCACTTCCACCAATTCGAATAGTCTGTCCATAAGGAGCCGGTTCAGTATGAGCAGCGTCCAGATAAGCCGAGCCACCCCATTTCATACCATCCTTGTAAATAGCCCATACCATGCCCCGCGGGAAGTATGTACCGTTGTCACCGTTAGGAGAATGGTTCGCTTCGCCATTATTCTCAAGCCAAAACCAGAGATTGTTGATATTAAGCAGACTCCATTGCGGGTTGCCCCTTCCTCCACCGAACAATGCGTTATCCCGCACTGAAACATCCTTTGGTGCCTCCTTAGCAAAAGCGATAGGTACTAGAAGAATAGTGAGTACCACAAAGGACAAAAATGTAACTTTTCTCATAATCTGTGACTCCTTTTTTCGAACCTCAGTTCAAACCATTCAATCGGTCATTAAAATAACAAAGTATTAGAAATCCACCCTTACGCCGAAGCGAATCTGACGGGGCTTTCCGTAAAAATCTTTCCCCGAAGCCATCTGCCAGGCCCAGCGGTTATCCAGATTGATGGCACGGTAAAACTCCTCGTATTGAGGAATCTCTTTAAACGACACGGCATGTGCACTTCTTAACCAACCGTCATCTTCCGGCGTTCCAGTGGTAGGATGGACATTGATAACGTTCTTGCGGTCAAGAAGATTCAAAACATGCATATATACATCTACTGAGACTCCACCAAGATAAAACACCTTATCCACATTAAGGTCAATATTGAAATTCCAAGGTGTCATAGAATGATTAAGTGGCTCAGCCGGTCGCCGGCCACGCGGGTCGCGTGTAGCTCGCACACCAATATCCCAGGGATCTGCCTGACCCAATTCTTGCGGTTCTACAATCTTCGTATATGCATGGCCGCTGTTGAAAGTCATTAGCAAATTCACACCAGCACCTTGCAACATTCCACCCTCACCCTGGGCAAAGCGGTAGTCTAACATGGCGCTCCCGCGATGCGGCTGGTGATAATCGAGCGGGAACATGAGAACCGGGTACCGTGTAACCACGTCGCTCACTACAACATCCCCTGATCTAGAACTAGCACCAGTTCCTCGCGTATCTGACAGGGTGTAATTAAGCTTCGCTGCCACACGCTTGGTGCGTCTAAGCTCCAGAGTAAACTCCACACCTTTATTGGTGCTAAAGTCCTCATTTACATTCCCAGCAAAAAGTGTGGCACCTGCTGCAATTTCTTCTGGATGCAGGCCTGAGGCACGGATCTCATCGATTCTAAGTTGATTATTGTAATTCTTATAGAATCCAGTCGTTGTGAGGGCAAAATTCTCGCTGACCAAAATACGGAGACCCAACTCATATTGGGTAATTTCCTCTGGTTTGGCTGTCCATCCGGCACCACCACCCCACCAACCATAGGGTGATCGGGTCATCGGACTCACTGTATTACTTAACTGAGTGTAACCCGTATAAACCTGGTCCAAAGATGGCATCTGCATATATTTACCGTACTGAGCATAAAACACAGTCCGGTCTGTCACCGGGAATGAAAAGTTGAAACGGGGCAGAATAAAAGTATGGGGCTCTGTTCTGTCTACACTAGATGGATCAAGCCAGTCCCTTTGAGTGTCCATCACAGGTTTCTCTGGATCTGAGGGCTTCAAAGATTGATTATCAATATATTCAAACCGTAGTCCAAAGTTCAGAACAAGGTCTGGGTACTCAATTTTGTTCTGCAAGTAACCTGAGGCAAACTGGGGTGTGTTTGGACCATAAGGAAACTCATCTGACTCTTCACCGTCAATATCATATCCATAATACGTAGCACCACTTGCCTTTGAGAGTTCCACCTGCCGCTGATATTCCCAATCACTCCCATATATAGACTCCCATTGATATGGGTCGTCCCCGGTAACACCATTCTCAGTTTGTAACCACTGCCTGATATTCCCGCTAGAGAATCTACGCATTTCCCAAGCCTCGTATCGGCCACCGACTTTTACCTCCCACCTCGGCCTCAACTGGCTGGTAAAATCGAAAGAGGCACCCAAGTCAGTTTGACTATTCTTTGAATAACCATTGTTCGGAGAACCGGGTGGTTCCATTTCAAAATTATTGATAGTACTGATCCATCCGGGACCAAGATATCTACTGCGCCATCCTGTAGCCCCGAATTTTTCAAAGTTTGCAACACTATCGGCATAAGACTTCCAGTCATCGCCAAAATCCTTGTCATAGTTCTTGTAAGACCGATCAGTGTAGAAGAGGCCCAGTTCATAAAACGTTTTCTCACTCAGAATATGGGTGGCCCGGAAGCCCAACATAGTATGGTCTCTTGATACCATGGATGTTCTATCACCATTGAAGTACGAATTCTGTAAGTTCGTATAAAAAGTGGATCCCGATGCCGGGTTTTCTGAGCCATCAACGGTTCCTGTAAGACGTAATTTGATACTGTTCGTCAGGTCATACGTCAAGGTTCCTTGAAACATATTGGATTTTCTCCAAGAATCAGGAAGATGGTTAAGTAGATAGGCAATGTGAGAATTACCAGGAAGCGGTTCGCCAGCCTCTCTCCCTTCATATCCGTCATCACGCAACCAGCCTAAGGAATCAAGACTTCCAAGTGTCTCGCCGGTAACTGGATCAATGAAATCTTTAGTATCGAAAGGTAATACGTAACTCGGGCTTCGGTTGTCCATATTATTAACCTGCCCAGCCACAAAGAACCTGAGCTTAGGCGTTACTAAAGGACCACTCAAGGTGACCACACCATTTGTGTAACCATAGGAGGACGTTCCGAGAAATTGTTCACCTGGGTCCGCAAACCCATCCGAACGAAAGTCAACTGACCCTTTTAATTGTGAGCCGCCGCTACGTAGTGTTGAACGCACAATTCCTGAGTTACCACCTCCAAATTCTGCAGTATAACCACCAGCCTGCATCTGAACTTCTTCTAACGCTTCTTGTATAACTGTAACATTTTCACTGTTGTACATTGGGTTCATTGCTGAAACACCATCAATGAAATAGGCTACCTCACCGGTTCGTCCACCACGGATATGCAATTCGCCATCCTGCAGTACAGTACCTGCCTCCAAGGCAATAAGATTTTGCAGTCCGCGAACGGGCATGTTCTGAATATCCTCTTGTGTCGTTATTCGGACTGTGTTAGTGGTATTTCGCTGAATAAGCGGACGCTCAGCAACAATTTGTAGCGCATCCACCTCAATTGCTGAGGGCGCGAGCTGGAAATCTTGGGTCGTGGTCTGGGTCTCACTGACGCGAATGTTTGAAAGTGCAACTTCCTGATAACCAATGTAGCCGACTCGCATCGTATACGAACCGGTAGGAACGGCCAGCACCACATACACGCCGTTCAAATCGGTCGACGCACCAAGGGAGGTCCCCTCGATAGTAACGTTCGCACCTACGAGCGCCTCGCCTGTTTCCTGATCAGTAACGACGCCTCGTATCTTGCCTCTTCCACCCTGTGCAAAAACGAGTGCCGTGATGACTAATAGAGAAGTTATTACTCTCATGATTTTCATTTGAATTTCCCCTTATATTCCTGTTCTAAATTCTGAAATAGTTGGTATGCATTAGTTTATAAAAAAAGCTTACGGGAGCAATTTACCCACACCTGATATACAATTCGAACAATATTCATCCCGGACTTTTATCACATCGAGCAGAACGCTACAACTAATTAGCCTAATTTGTCAAGTTTTTTTGCTACCTGACAACTAATGTTGTTCTCCTTGTGCAATTAAGGTTTTCGAAAAGGGGTCCGAGCTAGCTCTCAATAAGATAAGTCCCTTTCAAAACTTTAAATCCCTTCTTGGACCAGTAAGCCAGCTCAGGCTCCCTCCCTTTGCTTCCACGGATGGCAGCGCACCCTACCTCACCGTCCTTGTTCATGGCAACCATTTTATCGCTGAAATCAATTTTTTCTTTGCCGCCGTTAATATCAATAATTCTCTGGCAGACAGCTTCGCACGCTTCCTGGGGTGACTTGCCTGCCCGCATCTGTTCCACACCGTAGAATGAACCACAGGAACGGAGGAGCTCTTCCCCCCGGCCTGTAGCACCTACAGCCCCCACTTCATTGTCCACATAGAGTCCGGCTCCGATGATGGGGGAGTCGCCGATTCGGCCGGGAATTTTCCACGCCAGGCCACTGGTGGTGGTAATTCCTGCTATGTCGCGGTTTCCGTCCACGGCAAGAACGTTGATAGTGCCGGTAGTTCTGTCTGTGTCATAATCTCCGTCTTTAGGGGGAAACCAGTCATCCTTATCTGAAAGGTTCTCTTTCCACTGCAACCAAATCTTTCTTGATTTCTCCGTGAGAAGATTCTCCACCTTGAAGCCGTGGGCAACAGCAAACTCTTGAGCACCTTTTCCCACTATGTGTATATGGTCGGTTCTTTCCATAACCAACCGTGCCACGGAGCAAGGTGTTTTAATCCCTTCCAGTGCCGCCACTGAACCGCAGTTGTGGGTAGGACCATACATGATGGAAGCGTCCAGCTGAACAACGCCACGTTCGTTAGGGAGGCCACCATATCCCACAGAGGTGTCTCCTGGATCAAGTTCCGTTACATTCGCTGACTTTTCCACAGCATCTAAAAGTGCTCCGTTTGAGGAAAGAATGTCCCAACCAGGTTTCAATGCCTTCCTCCCCCAATTTTCACCCCTGCTACAGATAATAACAGGGTTGTTTTTCTTGACTGCCGTTTTTGACCGCGCCACGTTTCCACCCATAACAGGGAAAGAAATACCAAGAGCTGACAATGTTTTAATAAAGTTTCGTCGATTTATCATAGTCTGTTCCTTGTTTTGTTGTGCATTACCAGGATCTCTCTCTTCAATCTAAATTGTTCCTTAATGTTATTACCATTGTTCCTTTATGCGGCTTTCATCTTTAACGGAGTCAACGTAATGGTAGTGCTCACAGGGAATAAAGTCGTCCCGGGGAATTTCTTCTCCTTCAAGATATTTGATGAAAGCTTGGACAGTCCCAACGGCCATTTTTCGTGGAAATTGCTGAGGAGAGTCATATAGTTTTCTTTCATAGATCGCCTGTTTTCCGGCAGGTGACGCGTCAAATCCTACAATTGTTATCTGATCTGTCTTCCCAGCCTTCACTACAGCGGAATAAGCACCCAACGCCGAAGGGTCGTTGATGGCAAAAATTCCCACAATATCTGAATGGGATTGCAAAATATCCGTGGTAACTGTGTAGCCATCATTCCGGTTCCCTTCGCCAGACAATTCCGCTACAATCTCTAAACTACTTCGTTGTTCTCTAAGATAATCTTTAAATCCCTCAACACGTAAAATGCAGGAGGTGATCCGAGGAAGACTTAAAATTGCAATCCTACCATTATCTCCGGTAATATCCATCAAACTTTTCCCTGCCAAGCGACCGCCCTGATAGTTGTCGCTTCCTATATGAGACTCAATAAGTTTGCTCGCCTCTTCATCTGTTACCTGAACATCAAACGTAAAAACAGGCACTCCAGCATCGTGGGCCCGTTTGACGCCTTCACCTGCTGATTTGGAATCGACCGGGTTCAGGAAAATGGCGGCGTATCCTTGCGCCACAAAGTCGGCCATCTGGTTATTCTGCTTCGCCGCATCCTGACCCCCGGAAAGGGCCACCAATTCATAGTCATATTTCGACGCTTCTTCTTGCATGACCGTGGCAATGAGTTTGAAAAACGGATTGGTTAGATCCATACATGTCATCCCGATTTTACCTTTAGTGCCAGAACTGCTCGGAGAGCAAGCACAAAATATCACGAGGGCCGAAATCCGCAAGGCGGTGAAAAGAAATCTGTTTAACTGAATCATTTATCTTTTTTCCCTATGATGTTTTTTCGTGAAAAAACTCCCGCAAAAGTGCCTCCGCTCCGTGCTTTATCCAAAAGAACGGCAATCAGGATTACAAATCCGAGAACCACTTGCTGGGTATAGCTCTCGAGGCCAAGCAGGTTCATCCCGTTCTGGATCACTGAAATAACGAATACACCAATGAGAGTTCCCAGTATTTTACCACTGCCGCCGGACAAGCTTGTTCCACCCACCACGACAGCGGCGATCACATAGAGTTCATACATTACTCCCATGTTGGGGGTGCCGGTATTCAATTGCGATGCTTGAATACAACCGCCGAGGCCCGCGGCGAGGCCACTAATTAAGAAGACAAACGTGGTGACGAAACTAACTGAGACACCGGAAAGGCGCGCTGCCTCCTCATTGCCCCCAACAGCATATATGTATCGACCGAGACGTGTATGCGACATAAATATGTGCGCCACAATGTAGAGGATGACGAGTAGAATAACTGTATTGGGGATCCCAGCTGTCTTGCCTTGCCCCAACCAAGGAAGGGCCGGCGGAACTTGGTAAATTGAGAATCCTCCGGTGATCATGAAAGCAAGTCCTCTCCCCATGAGCATAATCCCCAGAGTTGTGATAAAAGGAGGAACCTTGAAGTGCGCTACGATCAGACCGCCCACAGCACCTATCAGCCCTGTAAACAAAATCCCGGCGAGGAAACCGATGAGTACTACGGAACCCGACGCCTCAAGTCCTCCCATGGCTTTCATGATTGATGTCCCGATGACGGCTGAGACAGCTATGAGACTCCCAACAGAAAGATCGATTCCCCCAGTTATAATCACCATGGTCATCCCGATTGCCATAATGGCAATAACTACGATTCTGTCAACGACAGCCAGCAAGTTCGACTTTTTCAAAAAAATTGGCCAAAGATAAGATTCAGGAATAACGATTTGTGTCTTTCGTAACCCCGGGTATTTATCCAATAACTGCTCAAATAGCCTCCATTTTGCCACATCTTGACTTGGAACAATAAAGTGAGGGGGATTGTTATCTGCCTGCATTTCATCCAACACTGCACGCAAATCTTTCGGGGTACCTACCACACTCCTAACCGAATTAAAACCTTCCTCTTTAAGAATGATTTCCAACTGCTTGGCCAGAGCTGAAGAGCTTTTATTGGATGAACCAACTGTCAAGACATGGATCTTCCTATCGTTTTGTTTGCCAACAGCCTCAAGAATTTGATCAGCAACCCGGTTGCTGTCGGGCGTCTGCTTTTCAAGGGTTAGAACGCTGAAGATAATACATAGACCCAGAAGGACAAAAATCATCCCGTAGTCTCTCAGAAGTCTCTCCATTTCACTTACACATCGGATTTGTTTGATCCAGGCTGAAAGTTTCTTTCTATCATTTCGTTAGCCTTACGGAAGGTTGAAGTTAATGGTTATTAAAGACTCTGTCTTAAAATAAGAATGGTCTCTGTTCCATTCTGAGAATATAACGACAAAACGCTCGATCGCTTTACGGTGGCTCGAATTATAGCTGTAAACTATGTTTTTGTAAAATCAGATTATATATTTGGTTATCGCCTCCAACTGTCTAACCAATTGGGGATGGTAATCTAAAAACATAGGAAATGAAGAAAACTACACCATGAGCCATCGACTCTACAAAATCATTATCGCACTTACCATAGTATCCCAAGGTTTTGCCGAAGTGCTTGTCGTTCCAAAAGACTATGCCACCATTCAGGGTGGGCTAGATGCTGCCCAAGAAGGAGATACCGTGATTGTTGATGAAGGTGTCTACAATGAGATTATTGATTATTACGGTAAAAACATTGTCCTTGCCAGCAAGTTCTTAGAGACGGGGAATCCCCAATTCATCGCCAATACAATCATCAAAGGATCTGATAAAGGTGGAAAACGTAGAGGATCTGTGGTTACTTTTTCGGGCGGGGAAGATTCCACTGCAGCGCTCATCGGTTTCACCATTACGAAGGGCCGTGCTTCCATAGGAGGTGGCATCTACTGCAACCTGGCTAACCCACGGCTTTATAATCTTGTCATCAAGGAGAACCGTGCCGAAAAAGGGGCTGGGATCGGTCTATACGAATCAAGTCCTGAAATCATCAATGTTACAATACTTGATAATCTTGCCCGCTGGAGTTCGGGGATGCACATTACCAGTTTTTCTTCCCCAACACTAACCAATGTTCTAATTGCCAACAACATTACGTCCTTTAACACAGGCTGGATTTACTGTGAAAGTTTCTCGAGCCCTAGTTTTAACCATGTAACCATCAGTGGGAATTCCGCACCAGACCCCGAAGGCGAAGCAGGTGAAATGCTAAGAAGGATGTCGGACATTGAAAAAGCTCGATTAGAAGGCATTCACATTGCCAATGGCTCTCACCCTGTTTTCCGTAATTCCATAATCTGGAACACTACCCAACAGGAATTCTTTGTCAGGGAGTACGGCGAACCAAGTTCAATCACCATCGCTTATTCCACAGTCGACGGTGGAACTAATTCTATAATTGACAAAAACGAAGCCGCTGAAGTGAATTGGTGGGAAGGAAATCTGACAGATGACCCTCAGTTTGTTGCACCTGATGATAAGAACTACGCTCTGCAGAGTTCATCACCTTGCCGCGGTGCCGGTGAGAACGGTGACATGGGCATGTACGGGGGTTGGGGGGGAACTTCGAAGTAGAGTAATTATTTTGAAATTATGAAAGTTTTTCTTGCGCTATGCAGTTCTTTCAAGCCATAGCCATGGAAAGAATATGTTCCTGAGATGTGTTATTTAAATCACTGATTTCACCCTTAATGGAACCCTCATGCATTACAATAATCCGGTCGCACATTCCTATTAATTCTTCCAATTCGCTACTGACCATGATGACAGTTTTCCTTTGATCTGCAAGCTCATTAATGAGTTCATATATTTCATATTTTGCACCAACATCAATCCCGCGTGTCGGTTCATCAAAAATAATGATCTTCGCATTACGAACCAGCCATTTTGCTAGAACCAGTTTCTGCTGATTCCCTCCGGATAAACTCCTGGCCGATTGGTGCTTATCGGCAAGTTTGATCTTCAGTTTGTCTATGTACTGATTGAATTGGCGGGCCTCCTCTTTCTCGTCCAAAAATATTCCTCTCGAAAATCGATCCAGATTGGGTAACGCAAAATTGTCCTGGCAACCATGAGCAAGAACAAGTCCCTGTTCCTTGCGGTCTTCAGTCAAGAGGCATATGTGATTGTCAACGGCATCTTTAGGTTTGCGAATTTTGACTTCGCGTTGCTTCAGGAAAATGTGTCCCGAGTCAGGGATGTCTGCACCAAAAATCATTCTCATCACCGCTGTTCGCCCTGCCCCGACCAGACCGGCAAAACCGAGAATCTCTCCTGCATTGGCTGAGAAACTCACCCCTTTTACAGTTGACCCCAGTTTGAGGTTTTCCACTCTGATGGCCTCTCCTCCGTCCGTTGCTATGCGCGTGGGGAATTCCGATTCCAAAGGCCGCCCTACCATCGATTCAATAAGTATGCCCCTATCAATTTTTTGTGATGTTGTCTGAGCGACCTTTAATCCGTCTCGGAGTACAAGAATGTCATCGGCAATTTCGAGAATTTCGTCGAGGCGGTGACTAACATAAATCACCCCAACACCATGACTTTTCAAATCATCAATAATCTTGAACAGTTGCCTCACCTCCTGACCCGTCAGTACGGCAGAAGGCTCATCCATGATAATAAGTCTGGCATCCTTTGACAGCGCTTTGGCAATCTCCACAATCTGCTGCTCGGCAATGGAAAGGCCCCGGCATCTGGATAGGGGATCTACATGAACACCAATCTTATCAAATAATTGAACCGACTTCTCAATTTCTGCCTTGCTGTCCACGAAACCCCGGCGCGTCTTCTCGCACCCCAGAAAGATGTTCTCATGAACCTTGAGATCAGAGATCAGGTTAAATTCCTGATAGATAACTGAAATCCCTTTCTGCTGAGCATCTTTGGGAGATCTCAAATCCGCCCGCTTCCCTTCCAATAACACATCCCCCTCATCGGCCTGATATACACCGCCAAGGATCTTAATGAGTGTGCTTTTTCCTGCGCCGTTTTCGCCTACCAGTGCCAGTACTTTCCCGGCATTGAGTATAAGCGATATGTTATTCAACGCACGAACCCCTGGAAAAGATTTGTCGATTCCACTTAACTCGAGTAGTGGTGCACCGTTTCCGTTCTTACTGTTCATTAAGGGTCAGGTTGTGGTTCTCCGGAATCAATCGTCAAAGGGATGAAGAATAACTTTCCCGCACTGCCGCGTAAGCTGAAGATCAAAAGCTTCATTTACTCTATCAAGTGGAAACGCGTGAGTAATGAGTTTTTCGATTTTTTCTTTTGCGGCTTCAGCAATTGTAAAAAGTTTAGAGACACCCTCAATATTGTAGTGCCAGATTCCTATGATCGTCAGTCCATTCCGAATCAAATCATCACTGACATGTATACCCAAATTGCCTGACTCTCCCACAAAAGCGACGGAACCATTCCTGCTGGTGGCTTCCAGACAGAGACGTTGAGCAGTTGTAGTACCGGAGCACTCTATCGATTTGACCACACCTTCACCATCTGTAAAGTCCCGTATAACAGTGAGGGCATTTTCACACTTGGGGTTAATGGTAAGATCAGCCCCTAGCTGGTTGGCAAGAGACGACCGATAATCATTGTGAGCTGTTGCAATGGTCCGGGCGCCTCTAAACTTTGCATTGATGATTCCCCCAAGACCAACAGGACCCATTCCGGTTATCAGTATTGTATCTGATGAACCAACGTTCATTTTTTCCATGGCACCAAAAGTTGGTCCTAAACCACAGCACAACATTGCAGCATGGTCATAGGACATGCCGTCTGGAATTTTTGGCAGCAACCAAACTGGTTTTAACATATGTTGTGCAAAGGTGCTGTCCCCTTCTGGACGTCCGGTGAACTCTTTTATTGTATGACTATGCTCGCAGTGGATAAAATTACCTTTTAGGCAAAGACTGCAGTGTCCGCAGGGATATTGGGGCATAACAACAACCCTGTCTCCCACTTTGAGCGGGCCGGTTTCATCAAGAGCGACAACCTCGCCTGCCGCTTCATGTCCCAATGGGTACGGCGGCATTTCACCCACCACATAAAACTTGTATTCTGTACACATAGGGGCGGAGTGAATTTTGACTAATGCCCAGTTTCCTACAGCTTGTGGTTGTTGTACTTCAGTTATCTTTGCTTTTTTTCTTCCTTCAATAACTACCTTTTTCATATCACGTTTCAAAGCCTTTCCAATTCACTTAAATAGCTCTATCAGTCGTTTTCAAGGGGCAGAAACGAATAGTGAGTATCATAGTACAGCATTTGCTTAACAAAGTCCTCCGGGTAGGTGATAACAATATCTGTGATATTTCCTCTTCCATCCGTCACCGGATTGTAATGAGGGTTCATGAATCCGGCATATGGCACAATGTCCAACACTTTTATAGTTCTGATCATACAGAATATCCCGCCCACTCAGTGCCGCCTGGGATAGAAAATAGACAAACTTTTTCTGACGCAAAGAGAGTTCTTCCAACTGGGATACCCGGTACCGGAGAATCTCAAGATCGGCGAACCGGTCAACCCGTACCTTAAAATCTTCAGTGGGTTTATTGACCTCTACCGCTTCGCCCTGCTTGCCGCAGGCAAACAGGAAAAGAACAGAAAATATTAAGCTAATAAAAGGCTGTAGTTTTATTTCAAATCCACAGTTTTTCGAATTTTTTTCCATTTTTTCAATACTTTTTTCTCTTTATCAGGTGCAAGCCCGGCTTTAGGATTCTTCTTTTGCTCATCGGGCAGAGTATGCCACCAGTTTAAAGTGTCACGTGCCGTTTGGGCTAAAGGTCTATAGGTTAGACCTGCCGAAACGGCTTTTCTGTTATCAAAAGAAGTGAAACCATCGTATTCACCACCCGAAGGCATCCAGGCCGTCATTTCACGCCAGGGAGCAACTTCATTCTCTGAGAGAAATTCTTGGTCAACCCAGGTGAATGACACCTTATTGCTCACTACAGCACGTATACCATACAGCATCTCCGCCATGCTATATTTTGCCAAAGGACCAACAGCACTATAGGTGCCTGCCATACCCTGTTCAATTAAATGAATATCAAATTCTGCCAAATCCCGGGCATCAATATATTGAGTTTGGTGACTAGGGATTCCGGGAGACAAAACTTCCCCACCACGTTCAATTCTCACAGGCCAATACGTCCATCTATCTGTCGTATCTCCCGGACCAACAATTAAGTGGGGCCTTACAATAATAGCCCCGCCTCTAAAGGCTTTCCTGGTAACATCTTCAGATAATGCTTTAAGTGCCCCGTACTTGCTCATGTCTTCCACGGTGGGGTCGTCCGTAGTCGCAACTGGGTTCTCCTCGGTTAATCCCCGTTTGTCAAAGCTCGCATGAACAGAAAGAGAAGAAGTAAAAAGATAGATGCCAGCGTTACCTTTTAAAATTTCTGTGGTTTGTCTAACCCAACGGGGGTAGGTGGCAGAATTATCAATTACAGCGTCCCATTCACGGCTTTCCAAAGCTGTTAAATTATCATTTCGATCACCTACGAGATGTTCAACTCTATCAAATAGTTTCTTATGAACTGTCGGTTTTGTTTTCCCTCTATTAAAAATAGAGATTTTGTGTCCCCGGTCCAGGGCATATTTGATCTGATGTGGCCCTGTAAAGGCCGTGCCACCAAGAATCAGTATACGTAATGAGGAAGAACTGTTTTTGATCTTCTTCTGTTTTGAACGACCAAAAGTGCTTAACCCGAGTCCAAGCCCCATCGTGGTAGCAGCCGTTGATCTAAGAAATGCCCTTCTTGAGGATTTCATTTCCACTCATTTTTCATACTTGTGTCTATAATTATCGTGACGGCATCACCGCTGAATATATTTGTCGAGCCAGTTTAAGATTCGTGGAGACACATCCATAAGCAGTTTGGGCTCTCTAGGGCCGTGGGGAGTTCGAGGGTAAACAATCATCTCGGTATCTATCCCTCTGCGTTTCAAAGCAACATAAAATTCTTGACCTTGTGTAAAAGGGACTCGCAAATCATTCGCGCCATGAATTACCTGGGTGGGGGTTGTCACATTGGCTATTCGGTAAATTGCGGAATGTTTTTCATAGGTCTCATAATCTTCCCAAAACTCCTTTCCCATGTGTGCTACAAGATAGTCCGGGATGTCAGTCGTGGTGGTCATACTAACAAGATTAGGAAGCCCTGCGCCCATGCTCGCAGCTTTGAAGCGACCTGTTCGTGTAACTAAAAACGACGTCATATAGCCTCCGTAACTCCAGCCCATTACCGCCAATCTTTCTGGGTCAGCAATCCCCATATCAATTGCTTTGTCCACACCGGCCATAATATCTTCATAATCCCCGAAGCCCCAATCTTTGAAATTGGCATAGCGGAAGTCTTTACCATACCCAGTACTACCTCTAGGATTAGATCGGAGAACAGCATAACCATTACCTGCAAAAAACTGAATTACGTAAATACTTGGACTGCCAGTGAACGTTTGGGTGTAAACCCCGGCTGGGCCACCATGGATCATCAGAATTAAGGGATGTTTTTCTCCTTTTTTATAACCTGATGGATAGGTTAACAGGCCTTCAACTAGTGTTCCATCTTTTGACTTCCAACTCAATAGTTCTGTTTTTGATACTGCTGGCCATTTCTTTGTTGAATTGAAGGATGATATGGCTTTGGGTCTAAACTTTTTAAGTTCACTAACATATACCTCGTCAGGCATGTCCATTGATTCCCCAATAAAAGCCATCTGCTTTTCATCAGGACTTATTACTGGTGCCGAGATAACACCATCATAAGATGTTATTTCTGAAATTTTTCGTCCTGTTACAGAAAGCTTATAAATCTGGGTTTTTGTTTTTTCAAAGTCTGCCACATAAACATGTTTCCCATCGCGGGACCACCTCATAACACCAGGAACCCCATAAATACCAACATCTCTATTAGGCGTTTCGGCGAGTTTCTTGGGTTTGCCTCCTTTGGACGAAACAACAAAACAATCCGCTAAGCCAATTCTCTCAATTTTTCCCCCATCGGATGCAAAGGCAACCCACTTTCCGTCTGGTGAAAAAACAGGATCAGCATCTACACCTGGCCATTCCACAAGGATTGTCATCGATTTATCAGATAAGCTAACCACAGAAATATCACCGGAGATTGATCTGCTGTTAAACGTCGGCTCAAGACTATGGGCAAAAACAATCCGTCGACTATCAGGGCTCCAGTTAAAGGAATTGACAGAAAAACTACCCTCTGTGATTCTGTTTGCTCCGTTCGTGTCAACCTCTGTCGCAAATTGCTTTACGTAAATATGGCTGTACTTGAAGTTCTCATCCACAATAATAACGTCGCGCTTTTCTTTCTCTTGTTCTTCTTCCTCTTCTGTTTTCGAATCTTTCATGAGAAAAGCGATCTGTGTTCCATCAGGTGACCACTCAAAATTACTCACACTCTCTTTTTCATATGAAAACTGCCGTGCTTCACCACCGTCTGTTCGCATTACCCAGACTTGAGACTCTTCAGTTCTTTCACTAATAAACGCGAGGTGTTTACCATCGGGAGAAAACCGGGGGCGGGAAGCAGATTTGTCTCCATAAGTAAATTGATGTGGGGAATTACTTTCCAAACGAGACATCCAAATCTGGTTGAGATATTCTGATTTTTCTCCCTCTATAAGGGCTTTTCTTACAACCATAGCTAGTTGGTTGCCTGAGGGTGAAAACTGCAGTTGGGAAATACTTTTCAACTCAATACTTACATCAGGTGTCCATTTATCAGAAGATTGACCACTTAGAATTATAGATAGTAAGACTGCTGTCGCAATGATTTGTTGTAACCGAGACATTAGTGTTTCTCCTTCTTCATTAATTGAACAAAAAATAATCATGTGCTACCCTAGCAACATGGGCAATCACCTTTTCTTTTTCTGGAATTTCCAGTTCCGAATTTTTAACATGAGTAACCACCACTACATGTTCCTTGTTCTGAAGCAGCTCTATGATATCTTCAACGTTGGTGGTTGTGCCGATGGTTGCTGTTTTGTAAAAAAGTTCATGGACAACATCCTTTTCAGGCGGCTTTCTCTCGTGTTGCAACATCTCATAAATTAAGAAGCTCCAAATGTTCAGGAATTAAATTTTTCTTTTTCCATATTTTCTTATTTAAACGACTCCCTTAATTATTGTACTTGTTGATCCATCCCATTATGTGTTTCATTTTACTCAAATGATGGCTGGGCCTCACGGAAATACCATGAGGCTCATCTGGTACTCTTACCAGTACAGACTCTACACCCAATAGTTGGAGAGCTGCATAATACTGCTCTGAATCAGGCATGGGCGTACGGTAGTCAGCTTCTCCAGTTAATACCATTGTTGGTGTCTTTACATTTTTTACCACAGATAATAGCGACTTACTCTCATATTTTTCTACATTATCCCACGGCATCCCAGGAAACCAATATTTAGCTGTCCATGGTATATCTGAATAGAGCACAAAGCTGTACCAGTTAATCACCGGGTAGACTGTTACTGCCGCTTTGAAGCGCGTGGTCCGGCCGATCATCCAGCAGGTGAGTACGCCGCCGCCGCTACCACCGGTTACGAACAGGTTCTCTTTATCGATATAACCTCTCTTTATGGCTGCGTCAACGCCCGAGTTTAGATCATAAAAGTCATCCCCAGGATAATCGTGGTGGATCAACTGGGCGAACTTTTCACCATAGCTGGTGCTACCTCTAGGATTGACGTAAAGCACAACATAACCTTCAGCTGCCATGAGTTGTTTCTCCAAATAAAACCGGTCACCATAGTTGGCAAAAGGACCTCCATGTATCTTAATGATCAAAGGATATTTCTTCGAAGGATCGAATCCCGGTGGTTTAATAATCCACCCCTGGATGTCCAGGCCATCATGGGAAGACTTGTACCACATCTCTTCCACTTTGCCTAGCTCCTTATGGGTTAGTAGGTCACTGTTAATTGAGGTAATGGTTTTCGTCTGTCCACCATCGGTTTTGCCTACTGCCAAGTCTGAGGGAAGCTCGGGTCTCGTTGTAATAAACACAAACCTTCCATTCTCAGCCAGGGAATAACCGCGGCCCAGATTATTGGTCAGAATACTGTTCTTGCCTTTAAGTGTTGTTTGGGCAAGTTTTGTATTTCCTTTATCCGCATAGGAAAAAATGATTTTTTTGTTATCTTCAGACCAGCTGAGATTGGATACCCCCCTGTCCAATTTAGTTTTGAGCTCCTGGACCTTTTTGGTCTTCAAATCCATTATATATATGTGTGATATCTGGGTCGCCATCTTCTTATTGTCAAAGCCCGTATAGGCAAGTTTATTACCAT
>Ga0208896_1000448_pt1 | contig 22809 bp, 19 predicted proteins | sample ETNtaG_27_FD_185778 | JGI IMG/M metagenome (GOLD analysis project Ga0208896, IMG submission 185778) | Marine microbial and viral communities from oxygen minimum zone, Eastern Pacific Ocean - ETNP201406SV63 (SPAdes) (version 2) | ecosystem: Environmental > Aquatic > Marine > Oceanic ... | reverse complement strand
GAATAAACAGAACCTGGATAAAGATCAGACCCACTACTTTTCAGAAATTATACTAGCCGGAAAAAGAGCCGCTGAGATGACTCATAAACTGTTAGCATTCAGCCGACGGCAAATTATTGAACCATCAGTCCTGGACCTTCGCGAGTTGATTGATGGACTCAAATCAATGCTGCAAAGACTGTTGCCGGAAAGTATCCAGATAGAGTTCAATCCCGAATCGCAGGCCAAGTCACTCAAGGTACTGGCAGATAAGGGACAGATCGAGCAAATACTCGTAAACCTGGCAGTTAATGCAAGAGATTCGATGCCACAGGGCGGTGATCTCACGATCACCTGTCACGAGTTCGAAATCAAAGATGACTTTATTGAGAAGCACAGCGATGCCAGGTTGGGCACCTATGCAGTGATTCAGGTAGAAGATTCTGGTTTTGGCATGTCTGATGAAGTGCAGAAACGAATTTTCGAACCCTTTTTCACCACCAAACCGGAAGGATTAGGAACGGGTCTGGGGTTGTCGGTGGTATTTGGTATAACCAAGCAGCACAACGGTTTTGTTACTATTAATAGTGAAGCTGGCAAAGGTTCTGTCTTCAAGGTTTTTCTCCCGAAGGCTGAAGGGCAAGTGAGAGAACCAAAGGCGCCTTTCGAAGTCACCACTATTGGCGGCCATGAATCAATTCTGATCGTCGAAGACAATCGGCAGGTACGCGATCTTGCCTGCATCATCTTAAAAGAAGCGGGTTATCAGGTATTCTCAGCCGTCGATGGGCTCGAAGCCATCTCCACATTCCGGGAATTTGCCAGCAAAATTGATCTGGTCATTCTGGATGTCGTCATGCCGCGAATGGGCGGTCTGGAAGTACTTCAGAAAATGCAGACGATCAAACCAGACATCAAGGTCATTTTTACCAGCGGCTACTCGAACCAGGGCATACACACAAATTTCATTCTCGAACGGGGATTAGAGTTCATTCAAAAACCCTATCACCCAGAATGGCTGCGCAAAAAAATACGCAGCGTGCTGGACAAGTCATCGACTATTGATAGCCAGCAGCAAGTCGGCTTCAACTAGTCAGGATACCGAAACCACAGATAGATATTAATTTCAAATATGTACACCAACTACCTGGAATTGAGCTAAGATAGCGAGCTTTTTTGCGGCGGGAATAAATTCGATAGTTCTATGCCATGAACATTCTATGAACATCAAACAACAACTGGAATCAACGATTGACTCGGCCCTGAGTGCCGCCGGTGCATCGAATTGCCCGGCCATCGTCAAGCAGTCTCAAAAAGCGGCATTTGGTCACTACCAAGCAAATGGCGTTATGGATGCCGCAAAGCAGATTGGCATGAATCCGCGTGAACTTGCCGGTACGCTGGTTGAATCACTCAATTTGCCTCAGGCAGAAAAAGTTGAGGTTGCCGGACCGGGCTTTATCAATATTCATCTTGACAATAGTTACATTTCCAACGAGCTGACTAAGCTGCGAAAAGATGAGCTGCTGGGAGTCGTCAGGGAGAAAAGCAATACAACGGTAATCGACTATTCCGCACCTAATCTGGCAAAGGAAATGCACATCGGTCATCTCCGAAGCACAACCATCGGAGATGCAGCTGCACGGATACTGGAATTTCTTGGCCACACCGTCATCCGCGCGAATCACATGGGTGACTGGGGTGCGCAATTTGGCAGTTTGCTGGCATACATGGATCTCATCGGCCAGGAGGGACAAGAACTCTCAACTGAGCTATCAGATCTGGAAGTCTTCTACCGGAAAGCCAGTGCTTTGCGTGAATCGGATGAAGTGTTCGCGAAGCAGTCAAGAGAGTATGTCGTGCGTTTGCAAAATGGTGACCCCCAGTGCCTGGAATTGTGGCAACAATTCATCGAGGAGTCAGTTAGCCACTGCCAGACAGTATACGATCGACTGAACATCACCTTGACAAGAGCGGATATCAAGGCCGAGAGCAGCTACAACGATGACCTCATACCTGTAGTGAACGAACTCGATCGACTCGGGCTGATCGAGGTTTCAGATGGTGCAAAATGTGTCTTCCTCGATGGGTTCAAAGGTAAGGACGACAAACCGCTGCCAGCGATCGTACAGAAATCGGACGGTGGATTTCCATACATGGCTACAGATCTGGCAGCCGTTCGATTTCGCGCTCAAAATCTGAAAGTCGGCGAAGCCCTTTACTTTATCGATGCTCGTCAAACACTTCACCTCCGGCAACTATTCGCCATATCCAGAGAGGCAAAGTACCTGGATGAGTCACAGTCATTCCGACATTTGCCATTTGGCGTCATCCTCAAGGAGGATGGCAAGCCCTTCAAGACCCGAGACGGTGCTGATGTCAAGCTTGCAGATGTGATTGAAGAGGCCATTAACAGGGCATATGAACTGGTGTCAGTCAAAAATCCCGGACTCGCGGACGATGTAAAAAGCAGGATTTCTCAGGTGATTGGCGTAGGTGCGCTTAAGTATGCTGAACTCACTAAGAATCGAACCACGGATTACATCTTTAACTGGGACACGATGTTATCGTTCGATGGAAACACGGCACCCTATCTCCTATATGCCTATACTCGAATTCGCAGTATCTTCAGACGTTCAAATATAGATCCCTCAACACTCGAGAGCAGCATTACACTCAAAGAGCCGACTGAATTGCAACTCGGTTTAAAGCTGCTGCAGTTCGTCGAAGCCATTGATGCAGTCACCGAGGACTATCAGGCAAATATTCTGTGCAATTACCTGTTCGAACTGGCCGGAATCTTCATGTCTTTTTACGAATCATGCCCGATTCTTAATGCTGAAGGCCCAGTGCGCGAGAGTCGCCTGTTGATTGCTGATACGACTGCCCGCGTTCTGAAACAAGGTCTGGACCTGCTCGGAATCGAAACTGTTGAGCAGATGTGATGACCGTCAGTATTATTGCTGCACGTTCAAACAAAAACGTCATTGGGAAAGGTACCGAAATCCCGTGGCGTATCAGAGGCGAGCAGGAACTGTTCAAACGCATCACGATGAACGGTACGCTGATCATGGGTCGCGTGACATTCGAATCCATAGGTCGACCTCTACCAGGTCGAACTACCATCATCGTCACTCATCGAAAAGACTATCAACAAGAAGGCTGTCAGGTCGCGAACAGCCTTGATCTGGCTCTCGAGATGGCTCATCAATCCGGTAAGCCGATATTCATCACCGGTGGTGGCGAGATATACAGACAGGCTATTTCAAAGGCGGACATCGTCCATTTAACAACCATTAATGCAGAAATCAATGGCGACGTCTTCTTCCCCACATTTCCAACTGATGAATTCGAACTGGTGGCAGAGGAGTTTTTTCAATCCAATATCGACTACGTTTATCAGCAGTTTAAAAGAATCAACTAATCCCTGGCAGTTCGGGCAGGCTAACGTTTACTGAATGTGCCTAATGGCTCGCTGGGTGCAAACTTCCTCATCTTCAATCCGTATGACCGCATGGCAAATATCGACCATGGGAATAGCTTCAACTGTCCCAGGGGCAGGGGCAGAATCATGCAACCGGAGAATCAACTCGGAACTTGTCAGTTTAGGCTCCCTTTCCTTCATTAGGGTCGCTATTTCCTGATAGGAATAGCCATAAAAGTAGGTGAGTTCCACTACGGACCGTTGATCTGCTGAGATCAGATCAAGCCCTTGCCTGAGCCAGTCTTCTACTCCTAACCGGCTGATTAAATTGATTTTTCCTCTATATTGTTGGCATCAGAAAGCGGCTCAGACAACTGATCAGGTGTCTTCTTGATTCAATCCAGTGCCTTGATTCCTTTTAGGCAGGCAATTCCTGCAGCCAGGGTCGAGACTTTTGAGCGCCCCTCAAATCTCGATGCGCGCTCCCACACCACGAACATCGTATCATTGACGACCTCTTCCAGCATCTCTGGTCAACGCAGAAGTTTCATCAGATATCGGCTCAGCGGCAGATAGTGCCTTGCATACAGTTTTCCATCAGGTTCAACTTCATTCACTATATTGTTTTATTAGGTATTCAACAAAAACAATCCGTTGGACTATGATACCCAGGGACTCCAGGTTCAGATCGAAAATGAGCATAAATACCAACTTTCACTTTGAATCTCGAAAAGAAGGCAAAGTGACGATAGCCTCGATAATAAACCGGTAACCCATTTGAAAGGTGTAAGGGCAGTAAAATTCCTGGCGAAGACGTCTGGCAAGGATCACGATGGACAACAGTTGGTCATGGCAAAAACTACAAGGAACTTCAAACGTGGCAATGAACGCCGGGGCAAATAGGATCAGCATTCTCGCGCTGATCCCAATGCTGTTTTTAATGTCGATCAATCCCGCGAAGGCAGAATTCGATGTCGCAGCGGAGTTGTACAGACAGAAAAACTATCCTGCTGCTCTTGAAGCTTTCAGTACTCTTGCCGGTAAAGGGGATCCACGGGCACAGACCATACTTGGTTTAATGTATAAGTATGGCGAAGGGACACAACAGGATCTCAATCAATCGTTCGAGTGGTATCTGACTGCTGCACAACTAGGCTATCCACCCGCACAGTTTCATACTGGTTTCATGTACGCAGAAGGTCTTGGCGTTGCTCAAGATAAGGAAAAGGCAGTGAACTGGTTGAAATTGGCTGCCGAACAAGGTTTCGACCGAGCTGTCGACATGCTTTACCAACTCAATGCTGAATACGCCGAAGAAAAACGGGCAGCACGGGCCCTTGAACCCTGGTCAACGAACTGGAATTTCCGATTACCAAACAGTGTCAGACTTGCAGGTTCAGAATCGAATCCAGCTGCAACCATTGACCTGGATGAATCCTACCGGATTCAGCTCGGTGCCATGCAGACCCGGGAATCAATTCGCAGACTATGGGATTTACTGCGTCACACCCATCCCGATTTATTTGCCGATCTCGAGCCGTTATTTGCCCTCTCGGACAATCCCGATCGTCGCGTCTACCGATTACAGATAGGACCATTCTCCCATACGGAGGCTTTGAGATTCTGCGAAATACTACTGAATCGTACTGTCCAGGCTGGATGTCTGCCTGTCAAACCCAACTAGGCAGGTCTCATGCGATCCCCTGCGACGAAGTACCAGGTTTGACTACCCGTTACGTAATAGTTTTGTTACTCGCTTGGATCTAAACCCGGTTATTTCCAATCGGAGCAGTGGCATGACCAGCACAAGCATCCAGAGCAAACCCCTGTTCCCCGACCTGCTTCGGAACTGGCGGAAGATCCGCAAACTGAGTCAATCGAATCTTTCGCTCGAAGCGGGAATCTCTCAGCGACAGCTTAGTTTTCTTGAATCAGGACGATCATCACCCAGCCGGGATATGGTGATTCTACTTTCAAAAACTCTGGATTTACCACTTCGTGAATAGAATGCGTTACTCAATTCTGCGGGATTTGCTGCTGTCTATGCCCATTCAGCCTTAGATGAGTCTGAACTCGAACAGGCTCGACACACCCCTGAGATCATGCTGAAACAGCACGAACCCTACCCCGCCATCGACATCGACATTGACATCGACATCGACATCGACATTGACATCGACATCGACATCGACATCGACATCGACATCGACATCGACAGAAATTGGAACATACTGATGATGAATGATGCAAATCTGAAAGTATTTTCACTACTGCTTTCTCCCATTACGATCTGGGACGACATATCACCCGGTAAGCAACTCAACATTCTACGGTTGTCACTTCACCCAGAAGGCCTGAAACCCAACAGCACAAACTGGGAAGAGTTGGCCGCCTGCTTCCTCCATCAACTCACCAGTGAACTGGCAAATAATCCATACAACAATGAAGCAAAGGAACTGTTAGACGAAATAAGACAGTATCCAGGTATTCCTGACGCTCACTTTACCCTGTCTGACTACAAACCCTATCTTGCCTTCGGCATGAAAAAAGGCGATCTAACCTTAAGTTTCTTCATGATGATTTCCACATTCGGCACACCTCAGGATGTCACCCTTCAGGAAATCAGGATAGAAACCTTTTTTGCAGCAGACCGTAAAACCGAAGCCTTCGTCGAGTCGCTTTAAAATATATTCACTCTGCTTATCCTGATCTATTCGCTCCTGGAGCAGCATGTTGTCACTTCCCTGCTTTGACCCTATCATGGTCCCATGAACCCAAACTGTTAGGACACCTCATGGATATTGAATTCAGTCAGGAGGATCTCGACTTCGAGAAAGAAGTCCAGGATTTTATTGAGAATAAGCTGCCCAAGGGCATGGACCTCTGGACCAAGCGCGGCGAATGGTTTGAAGCACTTCGCAAGAAAGGTGGCTGGGATGTTTCCAAGTGGCCGGTTGAATTTGGTGGTCCGGGATTTACCCCAACCCAGCGTTACATTTTTGACAACGAAATGGCTAAGAACTCGACACCGCCTCAGTTGCCGTTTGGTGTCGGCATGCTTGCACCCATTTTGATGAACTATGGCAGCAAAGAGCAGCAGGACAGATTCCTGCCCGGCATTCGCGACAGTTCAGTCAACTGGTGTCAGGGATATTCAGAACCCGGCGCAGGCTCCGATCTTGCCAACCTCAAAACCAAGGCAGAACTCACTGAAGACGGCAAACACTATATCGTTAATGGTCAGAAAATCTGGACTACACTCGCTCACATTGCCCACTGGATGTTCTGTCTGGTTCGAACATCGAGTACGGGTGTCAAGCAGGAAGGCATCACTTTCCTTCTGATCCCCATGGATGATCCCGGCATCGAAGTGAAACCCATCATTACCCTGGGTGGCAGTCATACCGTCAACGAGGTCTATATCACCGACGTCAAAGTCCCGGTCGAAAACAGGATTGGTGAAGAAGGAAAAGGCTGGACCTATGCGAAGGGACTTCTTATCCATGAGAGAACCGGACTGGCTGGCATACAGAATTCTGTACTCGCGTTGGAGAGAGCAAAAGAAAATGCAAGCAGCATTAAAGTTGGGGATGGCACGCTTCTGGACGTCCCCGTCTTTAAAAACAAGATCGGTGCACTTGAAGCCGAATTACTGGCGCTCGAATTCACTGAATTGAGGTCTCTGGCCCAGGTTTCCGCTGGCGGTGATCCTGGCCCGGAATCCTCAATCATGAAATTGAAGGGAACTGAAATTCAGCAGCGCATTTCTGAACTGAACCTCGAATCTTCCGGAATCTACGCGGCTGCCTGGGGCAATCCAGTCGGACCCGCCTTTGCAAAAGGAGCCACCAGCGGTTACCTCGGTGCCAGAGCAACCACGATTTATGGCGGGGCAAGCGAGGTTCAAAAAGATGTTATCTCCAAAAACGTATTAGGATTAGGGTAAGTCAATGGATCTCTCATATACCGAAGAACAAGTCCTGTTACGAGACAGCGTACAGAAGTTTGTCAGCGACAAGTACGATATTAGCGAGCGGAATAAACTCACCGCAACCGATGAAGGATTTTCTCGAGAGCACTGGAATCAGTTTGCAGAACTCGGCTGGCTCGCCATGCCGTTTGCAGAAGAAGACGGGGGTATTGGTGGTACACCTGTCGATACCATGGTCATGATGGAAGAATTCGGCAAGGGACTCGTGGTAGAACCTTTTCTAGCTACTATCGTCATGGCTGGCACCGCAATTTCCGAAGGTGGAAATGAAAAACAACGTGCTGATCTGCTACCCGGCATTATGGACGGCAGTACAATCGCCTCATTCGCCTACGCGGAACAGCAGGCTCATCACGATCTGAATAATATCGTTACAACAGCAAAGAAAGATGGCGATTTCTTTCTGGTGAATGGGACAAAGTCAGTAGTACTCAATGCCCGGTCAGCGGACAAGCTAATCGTTACAGCACGAACCAGTGGATCCGAACAGGACACAGATGGCATTAGCGTATTTGTAGTCGATGCTGATGCAGAAGGAATCTCACGCACGGATTATCCAACCGTTGATGGCTTGCGCGCCTCCGAGGTGACATTCAAAGACGTCAAGTTGTCTTCTGATAACGTCCTCGGCGAGGTCGACAAGGGCTTCCCGTTGGTGCAGAAAATTGCCAATCGCGCCATCCTGGCATTATCAGCAGAAGCCGTCGGCGCCATGGAAGTTCTGTATCAGGACACCATTGCTTACACCAAACAAAGAGAGCAGTTTGATCATCCATTAAGTGAATTCCAGGTACTGAAACATCGCATGACTGAAATGTTCATGGAGTACAGCCTGGCCAAATCACTGTGTATGAAAGCCACCATGTTGGAATCCCAGGATTCGGCGGAAACCCAGCGCACCATCCACGCTTTGAAATATCTCATCGGCAAGTCCACTCGATTCGTGGCACAAAATGCCGTGCAGCTGCATGGCGGGATGGGAATGACTGAAGAACTCCGAGTCGCGCACTACTTCAAACGATTGACGGTTATTGATTCACAGTTTGGTAATACCGATCATCATTTGACCGAGTTTGTTGCATAACATAAGTAACGCTGATGCTTTTTAGCGGCGTAGTACACTGCCAGATCACCATCTTGTCAGTGACCTGAATTCAAACAGCATATGTAAGCTCTGGCCAAGTCACGAAAAAACCCAGGCTAAGAAGGCACAAGGAATGGTAGAGGAAAACCCTGATCAGATCGTCGACATGGTTATCGATTTCGCGCCACCGGTCATATTCTGTCTGCTGCCTCTATTTGCTTTCCTGCTGAAGATTGTCTACATAAATAGCGACCACTTCTATACTGAACATCTGGTGCTTGCAGTTCATAATCACTGCTTTATCTATATCGCGTATATCGCGGTTTTGCTCCAGGCCTTTGTTGATCTGCTACCAGATTACGGGGTCGTGCGAATGGTACACATCGCCATTCTGTTGTGGGTTCCCATCTACCTGTTTCTCAGTCTGAGACGGCTCTATGGAGAAGGATGGTTCTTAACCATTATCAAGCACGTTCTACTATTCACCAGTTACAACATTCTTTTTCTCATTGCTGCACTTAGTGCGATGATCATCGGCGTAATAACTCTATGAAACCCGGGGAACTCGAAACGCGTCTGGATCTGCTCGGAATTACGGCTCAGCACTGTACAAGTTGTCAACTGCCTGTCCAGATTGAAACGGACGAGCTGGTTGAAGCAGAAATGGATATTTCCGATCGTCCCCAACGCATGACAGCCCGGACGCTGACACATTGGCAGGCCATGAAACAGGCAGCGGCTAACGATGGTATTGTGCTGCAGTTGGTGTCTGCATTTCGCTCTGTTGACTACCAGTGTAATCTTATTCAGAAGAAACTAGCGTCGGGACAGGTCATTGATGACATTCTGAAGGTCAATGCCATACCGGGCTACAGTGAGCATCACACGGGTCGGGCGCTCGATCTGACAACGTTGGATTGCGAACCCCTTGAAGAGGATTTCGAAAATACCGATGCCTTTGCGTGGTTAGTGATTAACGCTCACAGGTTTCATTTTCATCTGTCATACCCACAGAATAATGACAGCAGCATCACCTATGAACCCTGGCACTGGGCCTGTACTGAATCTTAAGCGAACGCTACGACTGGTACTTCTTCATCTTCTCAGCGATCAGTTTCTTGTGCTCATCGGTCAGGGATGTTCTGCTTTTTGATCGGGTTTCTTTTGCAAACACGTATTTCTCACGGGTGACATGCTTTACGCCAAATCCTGTTTCCTTTAGCCAGTCATAGGTTTCATCGACCATGTGCGGATTACCACAAAGCAGAACCCGGTCTGTTTTGGGATCCGGATCCAGGTTCTTCAGGCGTGCCTGTACATAACCCTGATATTCAAATTCTCTTGCTTCGTCTGGCATCACGCGGCTGTAGCAGACGCTTAAATGAAAGTCAGGGTGATCTTCACTATACTTTTCCAAAACATCACCGAAGACAAACTCGTTGTGCTCTCTTGTGCCGTAAAGAAAATGGACTTCTACCTGCTTCGATTTAAGGGCCGGAGAAAGCCGGGTCAACATGGGTATATAGGGCGCAATACCAACGCTGGTGGCTACCATGAATAGTCGCTTCGGCAATGGTTCCGGCACCAGCAAGCGTCCATAAGGACCTGTCACGTGAGCCGTCAATCCCTGTTCACTGGCAAAAAGCAATTCTGTGGCGCGCCCAGACTCAACTTTTGAAATGAGAAGATCAAGATACGGAACATCCATTACCTGATTGCACAGGCTGTAGCTTCGCTCAAACTCACCCTGATTGTCCTTGAATACAAATCGAAAGAACTGACCTGGTCTGAATTCAACATTCTTTCCGTCAACTCGAACAAAGCGAAATTCCCCGGTACTCGAACTCAGTTGCCGGGTTTGCTCAAGCACAACCTCAGATTGTTCCAACTTGATTTCCATAAAGCGATGAGGATCGCATTATCGCATAGCCACTCACCGAACTTGAGCTGTGATAGTATCAATCAGCTTCTTGGCATCTTAATTCTATTAACAGTGAACATGTACAAATTATGGAAGTCACTATTCACGGTGAGGTAAATCCTCAATTTGAAAGCGTAAAAACAGTATTCGCCGATCTCTGGCAGGACATCGAAATTGGTGCCAGTCTCTGTGTGTACCATCAAGGCAGCAAGGTAATCGATCTGTGGGGTGGGTTTAAGGACCTGGAATTCACTCAGCGCTGGCAGGCCGACACACTCGTCAATGTCTATTCCACCACAAAAGGAATGGGGACTCTGGCATTTGCCGTACTCGTGGATGAAGGTAAGGTCAGCTATGAAGATAAAGTCATCGACTACTGGCCCGAGTTCGGTGCTGAAGGTAAGCAGGATGTGACTATCGCCCAACTCTTGTCTCATCAAGCGGGTTTATGTGGAGTCGAGTCGAAACTTTCAGTTTCGGATCTTTACGACTGGGATAAGATGGTCAACCTCCTGGCTGCACAAAAACCCCTCTGGCCTCTCGGTGAAGGTGCGGGCTATCACGCCGTGACATGGGGCTTCCTGCCAGGTGAACTCGTTAGGCGGATCACTGGAAAGACCCTCAGACAGTACTTTAATGAAAAAGTCAGAGAACCACTGGATGCCGATTTCTATATTGGATTGCCAGAAAGTGAGTTTGACCGTTGTGCAACCCTGGTTGGTCCAAACCGGGCGCGTAAAAAACCTAAGGCCACGGCTAACAGCGTAGAGATGCCGGAGCTCTATCCGATTGCCCTGCTCAATCCATCCATCAAACCTTTCAGAGACGCCTGCAGCAGCGAATGGCGCAAAGCAGAGATTGCAGCCGCAAATGGCCAGGCCAGCGCACGTGGAATCGCAACGGTTTATGCTGCCTTGTCTATGGATGGTGAGCTGAACGGCAGGCGAATCATCAGCAAGGAAGCGATCGATCTGGCAACTCAAAATGAAGTGGGTGATACGATCGATCTTGTGCTTGGCACCCCAACACGCAGGGCACGAGGATTCATCTTAAATACCGACAATGCCTATGGTCCAAATCCCGATTCTTTCGGGCATGCCGGTGCAGGTGGTTCGATGGGATACGCGGACCGGGATTCACAAATAGCGTTCGGCTATGCAATGAACCAGATGCAAGCGGATGCTGCTGCAAAACCCCGATCCAGGCTCCTGACTGATGCCGTCTTTGCTTGCCTGTGAAGGTATCCCATGACCCGAAGACTTTCTGCTGAGGTTATCGGTAGCCTGCTCCTCCTCACAACTGTCGTCGGTTCTGGCATCATGGCCGAAAATCTTGCGGGCGGTAAAGTAGCGATCGCCCTGCTCGGCAAGACGATTCCAACGGGTGCAATTCCGGCGGCCTTGATTCTAATCCCTGGTCCTGTCTCCGGCACACACTTTAATCCGTCTGCCACCATCGCCCGTACCCAACCGATACATTCAGCATCATTAGGAGTATCGCTTGAGGGACAAGGATAGCTTCTTAACAGGAATATCAATAGAAAATAAGCATATTTTCCCACTTTCATGGATATATTGGGATAATTCATCCACAAAGTTGTATTATTTCATCTAGAAAGACACAAACACACCAGCTCTCAATATCTAGCAGCAAATGGTAAATACCCATCACTTTTCGTACTAAATCACTATCTAAATCCTGACTAATTCTCATCTTTTCAACGGTAACATGGTACACACACCATGTTGTGGGAAAATATACCGTATTTCCGGTAAATAGCACCTAAATATACTCCCTGTAGTCAAAAAATACTTAAAAGTGGGAATTTCAAGCCGCTATCTCAGTCCAGCACCGGTTGCCGATTCTGCGATTAACGGATGATAAAAAGCGCTAAATCGACTTTTCCCGGTCCTGACTTTGTGGCAACATCCGCCCCCAGTTAGCAGTACCCAAAGTCGCCTCACCCATGGCGGCTTTTTGTTTGTGCAGACTAAAAATCTGCACTGGTGGCTCTGCTCTACCAGAGCGGACGTTCTGGCAACGATCAAACAACAAGAAATAGAAATGCGCGATTACTTCATTAGACGACTTCTACTAATCCCCCCCACGCTGCTGGGTGTCACAATTATCGTATTCGCAATTACCAGACTGGTACCAGGTGGACCACTGGAACGCGCCATCATGGAATCGCAGCAGTTCAATGCCGCCGGTGGTACCAGCTCTCAGGTTGCAGGCGCAGGCATGGCCCTGTCTGAATCTCAACTTGAGAAACTCAGAGAATATTATGGCTTTGACAAACCGGTTCTTGAGAGTTATGTCGATTGGGTCGTCAAAGTTGCTAAAGGAGATCTCGGGTCCTCCTACCGATACAACGAGCCTGTCTGGGATGTCATCCAGAGCCGCTTTCCCGTTTCGCTCTACTACGGTCTGGTAACTCTCATTATTACCTACGCCGTCTGCATCCCCCTTGGTGTTCTAAAGGCAATACGTCATCAAACCGCAGTCGACAACATCACATCACTGTTGATTTTTATCGGATATGCCGTGCCGGGGTATGTTCTGGGTGCACTTTTACTGTTGTACTTCTCAGTGCGGCTGGAGTGGTTTCCGATGGGCGGTTTTATCAGTCTGCGGTTTGACGAACTGTCGTTTGGCGGAAAGGTACTTGACCTGATCCATCACTCGGTACTCCCGCTAATCTGCTATCTGGTTGGCAGCTTTGCTTTTGTAACCTTGCTGCTTAAAAACCACCTGATGGATAATCTTGCATCCGATTACATCAGGACTGCCATTGCCAAGGGAGTTTCATTCAGAAAGGCCGTAACGAAGCACGCAATGAGGAATTCCCTTATTCCCATTGCCACCACATTCGGGCAGAACATCGTCTTGCTGGTATCAGGTTCGTTCCTGATTGAAACCGTCTTCGATATCAATGGTTTCGGGTTACTCGGTCTGACCGCGATACTGGATCGGGACTATCCGATCGTGATGGGCGTGGTGTTACTGGCCAGCCTGCTTTTGCTGGTTGGCAACATTATTTCTGACCTGCTGGTCGCTGTGGTTGATCCAAGAATTCGATTCCAGTAAATGTTTAATCTCAATCCTCAAACGCTAAAGAAAATTCGCCGATTCAGGCAAATCAAGCGTGGTTACTACAGCTTCATCGGAATCTGTATTTTGCTTTTCGCCGTCATGATCGGAGAACTCTGGATCAACAGCAGGGCTCTCATTGTAAGCTACGAGGGCCAGCTCTATTTCCCAACCTATGCGGATTATCATCCAGGTACTGATTTCGGGCTGGACTACAACTACGAAACGAATTATCGCGATCTTCAGGCCATGTTTGAACAGGAAGGAAGTGACAACTGGGTACTCATGCCACTGGTGCCCTACAATGCTTTTGAAAACCACACATCAATAGGTATTTACAAACCAGAAGCGCCAGATTTTAAGCTGAGGCATTTTCTTGGTACAGACACAACCAGTCGTGACATCCTTGCCAGGCTGGTTTACGGCACACGGATTGCGCTTTTGTTCGCCATCGCATTTATGTTAGCAGTATATCTGATTGGCATCTCCATTGGTTGTGCCATGGGGTACTTTGGCGGTACCTTCGATCTGGTGTTTCAACGCCTTATCGAGATCTGGTCAAATATTCCATTTCTCTACATGGTGATCATCGTCTTCTCAGTCATCCCCTCTATATTTTCCATTCCTGTTCGCATCGGTATTCTCCTGACGGTAATGGTACTGTTTTCGTGGACTGGTATGACCTATTACATGAGGACTGAAACCTACAAGGAAAAAGCAAGGGACTATACAGCTGCCGCGAAAGTCATTGGTGCATCCAACACCCGGATAATTTTTCGTCATATCCTGCCAAATGTCATTTCAACGCTGGTTACTTTCATGCCCTTTACGATTGTCTCTGCAATCTCCTCAATTACTGCACTGGATTTTCTTGGCTTCGGATTACCTGCGCCGACCCCCAGTCTTGGTGAATTGCTAAAGCAGGGAACCGCCAATCTGCGAACCGCAGAATGGATTGTCACATCAGCTTTTATCACATTGGTCTTACTCCTTACTCTGGTGACGTTTATAGGAGAGGCTGTAAGAGAATCATTTGATCCAAAACAATACACTGTCTACAAGTAAGGTGGTAAACCAATAATGAGTGTTTTAACTGAGGTACATATGAATATACTTAACCGCAGCACTTTGATCCTGTTAGCGTGCCTGTCTTTACTACTCAATGCGTGCGGCGGTTCAGACAGTGAAGAACAGGTGGGTACTGTCGAGACCATAGACAATACCCAGGAAGTCCAGGACTACTATGCTTCAAAACCTGGGTTCTTCAAATTCAAGAGCCTGGCTGACTTACCTGTCGATCTCACCTGGCAGGACGGTTCACATCTCCCAGAGATAGGTTCAGACAGGGCTGTCAAAGGTGGTACTGAGTATTCACGACTGCAGGACTTTCCGCGGACACTTCGCATTGTTGGTCCTGACTCCAACGGTTCGTTCAGACAGTTCATTCTTGATTACACAACCCTGCAACTTGGCCACCGGCATCCTGACGAGTTCGAATATTACCCCGCTCTGGCAGAAAGTTGGGCAGTTGATAAAGAAAACAAAACCGTCTATGTCAAACTCGATCCATATGCAAGATGGTCAGATGGCGAATCCATCACAGCCGATGACTATGTCTTCATGTTCTTCTTCTTCCAGTCGTCCTATATTGTCGCTCCCTGGTATAACAACTGGTACGGCACTCAGTACACCAACATCACCAGGTACAATGACCACACGATATCGATCTCCATACCTGATGCAAAACCAGATATGGATGCCCGTGTCCTTGAGCTTCGACCAATGCCGCAACACTTCTACAGTGAACTGGGTGATGATTTCGTCGAACGCTATCAGTGGAAGTTTCAACCCACTACCGCGGCCTATGTCGTAAAACAAGAAGACATTAAGAAAGGTCAGTCCATTACGCTGACCCGGCAGAAAGACTGGTGGGCAAAAGATAAGAAATTCTGGCGCTACCGCTACAACATGGACCGACTTCACCTGTCTGTGATAAGAGATACTCCCAAGGTCTTTGAATCATTTAAGAGAGGTGATATCGATCAATTCGGTCTCAATCTGGCAGAGTACTGGTATGACAAACTTCCTAACGACGACTCTGATGTGGCGAGCGGATACATTCATAAATCTGTCTACTATAACCAACACCCCCGACCAACATACGGGCTGTGGATTAATTCCTCCAAACCCCTGCTCGATGACAACAACATCCGGATTGGGATAAATCATGCGACCAACTGGCAGCTGGTTATCGATAAGTTCTTTAGAGGTGACTATGCACGGATGCAGACTTCATCGGATGGGTACGGGGAATTTTCTCATCCAACGCTCAAGAGTCACGAGTACAGCATTGACAGGGCCCAGGAGTATTTTGCCAAGGCAGGTTTTACTGACAGGGGCCCGGATGGAATTTTGGTTAACTCAGAGGGCCAGCGACTGGGATTCACATTGTCGACAGGCTACGAAAGCCTGAAGGATGTGCTCACCATATTGAAAGAGGAAGCAAGCAAGGCAGGCATTGAGTTCAGAATTGAAGTCCTCGACGGTACCGCTGGATGGAAGAAAGTCCAGGAGAAACAGCATGATATCCACCTGGCTGCGTTCAACGTCTCTCTGGAGATGTATCCCAGATTCTGGGAAACCTATCACTCCGACAACGCCTATGATGACGCCTTTCTTGACGATGGTTCAGTCAATGCGGATCGGCAGTTGAAGACCCAGACAAACAATCTGGAAACACTGGCCATCGCCGAAATGGACAAGATGATCGAAGCGTATCGAGCCTCTGACGATAAACAGGAGATGAAGGATCTCGCCTTTAAGATGACTGAGATGCATCATGAATTCGGTTCGTTTGTTCCCGGCTTCTACCAGCCCTTTTATCGAATTGGTCATTGGCGATGGATTCGATATCCTGAAAATTTCAATCTGAAACATTCACGTACTGCCGGTGAATACTATGTACATTGGATAGACCCGCAGATAAAAGAAGAAACACTTTCTGCTATGAAGGACGACATCACGTTCGCGCCAGAAATCAACATTTACGACCAGCACAAGTAGACCCTGCATGTCTGACGTTCTTCTTGAGATTCGTGGTCTCATCACCGAGTTCGAGACCGATGAAGGCCGGGTACGAGCTGTTGATCAGATCAGTTTCACCGCCAATGCGGGTGAAACACTGGGTATCGTTGGAGAATCCGGATGTGGAAAAAGTGTCACAGCACTATCCATCATGCGGTTGCTACCGCAACCCATGGGGCAGATTGTCGGTGGCAGCATTCTCTTTCAAGGGCAGGATTTAACAGAAGTTCCACTGTCAACAATGGAACAGATTCGCGGATCTAGAATCAGCATGGTTTTTCAGGAACCCATGACCGCCCTCAACCCGGTCCACACGATTGGCAAACAGTTAACCGAAGTGTTGCTTCTGCATAAGGACATCAGAACCGATCAGGCGATTCGAGAGGCCATCGAAATCCTGGACCGTGTTGGTATCCCTTCTCCTGATGTGCGTATGACCGAGTATCCCCACCAACTCTCTGGTGGCATGCGTCAGCGAGTAGTTATCGCCATCGCCCTAGCCTGCAAACCGGCACTCCTGATCGCTGATGAACCAACCACCGCACTGGATGTGACAATCCAGGCACAGATTCTGGCTCTGATCAAGGAATTACAGACCGAGATGGGTATGTCCGTCATACTGATTACGCATGATCTTGGTGTCATCGCGGAAACCTGTGACCAGGTCGTCGTCATGTATGCTGGGAAGATCGCTGAGAAGGGCAGCGTTTTTGACCTGTTCGACGAACCCAAACACCCATATACAAGAGGGCTATTAGCATCGATTCCAACACTTGATACGGTACCCAAATCTCAACTGAGTGTGATTGAAGGAATGGTGCCGGGATTGATGGATCTGCCATCCGGATGCCGTTTTAAAAATCGTTGTCCCTACCGACACGATCAATGCGAACAGGAATTACCGGATATGGAAAATGTCTCGGCTGATCATGACGTGAGTTGTCTGAGGTGGCAAACCCTATGACGTCAGAGACAGCCATTCTCGAAATAAACAACCTGAAGATGCACTTCCCGGTCAAGGAAGGCGTCCTGCTCCGGACCGGCAAGCTCAACAAGGCGGTAGATGGTGTCTCATTTAGTATCAAACCCGGGCAGACCCTGGGTCTGGTGGGTGAGTCTGGTTGCGGCAAATCGACACTGGGAAGATGTATCGCTCGCCTTTACGATCCAACCGAGGGTGAAATCCGATTCGAAGGCCAGGATATCAGTCATATCAGAGGCAAAGCCCTGAAGCCATTTCGACAGCATATTCAGATGATTTTTCAGGATCCGATGGAGTCACTGAACTCCAGGCATACGGTTGGCGATATCCTGGAAGAACCTTTTATAATCCAACAGACTGGGGACAGACCGTCCCGCAAAAAGCGGGTTCAGGAGTTGCTCGAAATAGTCGGTCTTCCTGCCCGTTCTTCAACGCGTTACCCGTTTGAATTCTCCGGCGGACAAAGGCAGCGTATCTGTGTCGCCCGTTCGATTGCGTTGAATCCCAAACTGGTTATCTGCGATGAACCGGTTTCTGCTCTGGACGTGTCGATACAGAGCCAGATTCTCAACCTGCTTATTGATCTGCAACAGGAGTTCAATCTTTCCTACCTGTTTATTGCTCATGATCTGGCTGTGGTGAAACATATTTCAGACGAAATCGCCATTATGTACCTGGGTAAAATCGTTGAAAGCGGTCTTGGCGAGGAAATTTACCGAAATCCGCAACATCCTTATACAAAGTCGCTGATGTCAGCGATTCCAGTTCCTGATCCACACAATAAAACTGAAAAACAACTACTTACAGGGGACGTCCCATCCCCAATTAATCCACCCTCCGGATGCACTTTTCATTCCCGTTGCCCGCTCGTCTCTGATCAATGCAAACACGATGTGCCACAGCTGCAATCCGTTAAAGCAGGTCATCTTGCCTCCTGTCATCAGCTTGAACAGACCTCGTGAGTCACATTCACTCGTACCTCCCCGCTACCAGCACTTCTCGGCTTATTCGCACCACTTGTCATAATAGTCTGCCTCTGGCCAATCACGTTGTTGACGACCTTCACATTGCCTGTGATCATACTTAGCGACTATTCTTAATTATTTGGTCGGATACTACATGTCTTCAACACAACCAATCATTCTTACTGAAGCCGCACACTCGCTGACAACGAGGCTTCGAAAGAACATTGAAACTGTCATTCGATGCAATAATCAAAGCATCAACTGGCTTTTGACGGCATTTTTCTCCGCTGGGCATGTATTGCTTGAGGATGTCCCCGGAACAGGAAAAACCACCCTGGCCAAGTCACTGGCGGGTTCAACCAGTGCAGAATTCAAACGTGTCCAATTCACTCCCGATCTCTTGCCCACGGATATCCTTGGCGTTTCTGTCTTTGATCAGAACACACAGGAATTCAAGTTCCGTCAGGGACCAATTTTTACACAAATACTCCTGGCTGATGAAATCAACCGAGCATCACCCAGAACCCAGTCAGCTCTGCTCGAAGCCATGGGTGAGAGCCAGGTCAGTGTTGAAGGCGAACGATTCGTTATGGACGAGCTGTTCTTTGTCATCGCGACACAAAATCCAGTGGAATTTCATGGCACCTATCCACTGCCGGAAGCACAGATGGATCGCTTTGCCATGCGCTTCAAACTGGGCTATGTCTCCGCAGAAGACGAGATGGAAATCCTCAGCAGCCAACAGCATTCTCATCCATTGGAAACACTGAAACCATGTATCAGTCTTGAAGACGTCCGCACAATAAGAACCGCAGCAAGTAATATTCGAATAACCGAAGAACTCAAGCGCTACATTATTGATGTGGTCGCAGCTACGAGAAACCACGCAGGCATTCAGATGGGCGCCAGTCCAAGAGCCAGCATCACCTTAATGAAATGTGCCCGGGCACTGGCTCTGATCAACGGGTCAGAATATGTTTCGCCCGATTTGATTCAGGAACTGGCGAAGCCGGTCATCGCACATCGGCTGGCGCTTGACCCGGATGCAGAATTCTCTGGCCGCAGTTCTGATCAAATCGTCCAGGAAATTCTTGAGGAAATCGAGGTACCCGTCTAGAGACGGCGCCTATGTTTCGCGACTGGGTCTACCCTGGTTATGTCAGGGCAATGCGGCCAAAACGTCCTCGAAAGAGAACCGGGACCGACCGGGGCCGTCTTGTTCAAACCGGCGCTGTTATCTGTGCTGTCCTTGGTCTAAACACGGACACATCGCTGGTGTACCAGCTGTTCTCTCTTCTCTTCTGTCTGGTTGTAATCTCTCGACTCACCCTGCGAATCCACAGGCCGTCTGTTGAGATCAGACGCCACCTACCACGGTACGCAACGGCGAACCAGTCATTTGAATACCAGATCGCAGTTACAAACACCGGGAGTTCGGTTGAATCTGATCTGACGATTGCTGACAACCCCACCATCCGGCCACCTGACAGAGAACAGTTCAGTCGTGAGAAGGAACCTGGTGAAGACACAAGAAACGCATATGATCGATTTATTGGTTTTCATCGCTTCGTGTATCTGCAAAAAATGAATACCGGGATAACGATCAAACCTCAACAGGTACCGGACATTTCCTTAAAGGCGACTGTCAATGTGACTGTTGAAGCAGAACCAATGAGACGAGGTATCGTCCAGTTCTCATCGACCTCGGTACTGCATCCAGATCCCCTTGGTCTCAATCACGGCGTTACCTTGTTTGATAACCCGGATTCGCTGATCGTACTGCCAAAACGATATGACGTCACCAAAGCTTTTCAGATAGCCGGTGGCAGACACTTCCAGCCTGGCGGCATCAATGCATCCTGGTCAATCGGTGAGTCCGATGAATTCGTCTCGTTAAGAGATTACCGTGATGGAGACTCATTACGAAAGATTCACTGGGCAAGCTCGGCAAAAAGAAGCAAAGCAGTCGTCAAGGAATATCAGGATGAGTACTTCGTTCGTCAGGCACTGATACTGGATACGACAAATCCGGATTCAAGAATACTGGAAGAAGCGATCTCTGTAGCGTCGAGTCTGATGCTGGTAATGAATAACAGCGACTCAATGCTTGACCTGATCTATCTGTCAGACAAACCCGCGATACTGACCTCTGGTCGTGGTACTAGTAGTGTCAATGAACAACTCGAAATCCTGGCGACACTGACGCACACAGATCTGGGACTGGACAAGCTTCGCGAAACCGTAGCTGGTCATATTCAACTCTTAAGCGGCTGTATTCTTGTTTTATCCAACTACACAGATGAACATCAGCACCTGCTTCAAACATTATTGACTACGAATATTGCTGTTGAAGTTTTTGTTGTGACTGATGATGAGTCTTCGCTGGGAGATTTGCCTGCCAGATATCACATATTGCCCGTCGATCAGATTCAAGACAGGCTGTCGAAACTATGAACCTTCGCTATATTCAATCTGCAGCGATCATACTCTGGGGAATCCAGTCGGATCTGATCTGGTTTGCATTGCCAATGGCTATCGTCTGGGAAGCCCAGTTCTTTTTGAACCGACGCTGGGCACTGACCAAGAAAGATTTCTACCAGATTGCCGATCTGACCAGTGTCGCCCTGATAGGAATTTTGTTATTCCTGTTTATCAACAGAACAGAGTACCATTTCCTCACCACGTTGGTTCGCTGGTTCCCTATTCTGTTTTTTCCACTGGTCACCGTTCTGTCTTACAGCACAACGGAACGAATGACACTGGATGTTATGTTCTACTCACTGCGAAAGCAGCAACAACCGGTAACCCAATCCTGGGATATGAACTACATGTTATTTGCCACATGTATTGTTGCAGCCGGCACCAACACAAGTGGTCTCAATTTTTATTTCCCACTGGCTTCCATTCTTGTCTGCCTGTCGTTGCTGCCACTCCGCTCTTCCCGTTATCAACGCAGTATATGGCTTCTTGCAGTGGCCATTGCCTTTCTGGGTGCATTTGGCACACACAAGGCTCTGAGGGGAACTCACCTCGAACTGCAGCACCGTGCACAGGCCTGGATTCAAAACTGGATACAACGGCGCAGCAATCCTCTGAAAATTCACACTGCCATCGGAGCACTGGGCAGGCTGAAGGTTTCAGATGAGATTCTGTTTAGAGTACGGGCACCAGAAGGTTCGGCAGTTCCAAGACTACTGCAGGAAGCAAGCTATGATCTGCCAACCAGTCATGACGTCTGGACTGTGATGGAAACAGATTTCGAACGTGTCGATCATACTGATGACTTCCTCTGGGATCTGAGCAGTTCGCAGGAAACAACTTCGCCGCTGGAAATCTTCCTGGAATTCAAGCATGAACGAGCACTCGTGCCGTTACCTTCAGGCACAACCCAGGTAGATGATCTGCCTGCGCTTGATATCAAGAAGAACTACTATGGTTCGACCCAGGCTGTTGGGCTGGTCCCGAGCCCCAAGTATAACGTGAGATTCTCAACAACGAGTAATTTGAATGGTCCGCCAATGGCGACAGACAGATTTGTACAGGAAAAGTACAAAAATCTAATGGGCAGGCTCATTGAGGAACATGGTTTGAATCCTGACGAACCAATGAGGAGCCTCTTTAGTTTCTTCAAAGCGTTCAGATACAGTCTCTACCATGAACCTGACGATATTGGTGATCCAATCACTCACTTTCTGCTCAAGAGTAAGAAGGGTCATTGCGAGTACTACGCCAGCACCACGGTGTTCTTGTTAAGGCAGATGGATATACCCGCCCGTTATGTCGTGGGCTACGCGGTGCAGGAATATAACGATCTGATCGACATGTACATCGTCAGGCAGCGTCACGCACATGCCTGGGCAATCGCCTACATCGACGGTCAGTGGCAGGTCGTCGATACTACGCCCGCTATCTGGGCAGCCGAGGAGGCGAAACAGGCTAACGTACTCCAGCCGTTCTTTGATTTCTTTACTAACATCAACTTTGTATTCCAGGTGTGGTGGAATGATCAACGCCTCGAGGACTATGAAATCCATCTGTACGTGATTGGATTTATTCTGGTACTGGTTCTTGCCTGGCGAATTCTACGCAGTGAACAGGTGATTATTGAAAAAGAGAATGATGAGAGCCAGGCGGAAGATCAAATTGTAAATGGATCGGAATCTCCATTCTTTGAGCTCGAAGAGCTGCTTCAGGAGGCAGGCTACAGGCGAGGCCCGGGAGAGCTGTTATCACCCTGGTTATCCCGGATTGGATTTCCACAGTTAATCGCGATGCTCAAGATCCACAAT
>Ga0208896_1000438_pt1 | contig 22970 bp, 12 predicted proteins | sample ETNtaG_27_FD_185778 | JGI IMG/M metagenome (GOLD analysis project Ga0208896, IMG submission 185778) | Marine microbial and viral communities from oxygen minimum zone, Eastern Pacific Ocean - ETNP201406SV63 (SPAdes) (version 2) | ecosystem: Environmental > Aquatic > Marine > Oceanic ... | reverse complement strand
TATCCGCTGATCGGCCGTGGCTAATCTTGTACTTTTTCCCGCTGCCGCAGTGACACGGATCGTTACGTCCGACCTTTTTATTCAAGGTTTATTGAGATTGCATACGTTAACGAAAGAAGTATCATTTTCACTGAAGAGTTGGGATGTAATTTCCACCTCACTATTTTATAGCTCGTTTCATTGTTGTTTCTTGTCAATCGTTGTAAACAAAATGAATAGTAGTTTTGCGGAGAGGGTAGGATTTGAACCCACGTTACCCAAAGGGTAAACCGCATTTCGAGTGCGGCGCATTCAGCCAGACTCTGCCACCTCTCCAAAATATCTACAAGTTCAGTAGACAAATTTACACTTCAGCGTCTGTTTTTGAAAAAACTAACCAGAAGTGAGTTACAATCGTCCTGCAATACGCCCCCCTTGACTGCAGTTTTATGGGAGAATCTGGGATCTGAACAGATCTGATACAACGATCCACAGCAACCCTCTTTTTCATCGTAGCATCCGAAAACTACTTTTTCTAAACGTGAATTCAAGATAGCACCCGCACACATGGCACACGGCTCTTTCGTCACATAGAGAGTACATTCTTCCAAACGCCAATCCCCCAGAAAAGAAGCTGCGGCAGTGATAGCAATTATCTCCGCATGAGCAGTGGGATCGGTGAGCAATTCCATCTGATTGTGTCCCCGACCGATAAGATGGCTTCCTCTCACTATGACAGCTCCCACAGGCACTTCCTTAATATCAATTGCCTGTTCAGCTTCCTGAAGAGCAAGCCGCATCCATTTTTCGTGATCAGCCAAGTAAAGGGAAAGTGTTAGAGTGTTCCGCGAAGAGTTTCAAGTTTCTCTGCCAGTTCTCGACGTCCTTCTACAGTTGTCACATCAGGCGTAAATGAAGTCGGGTCGGACATTAACTGTTGGACTTTGGTAAGACTTTCGTCGAACTGTGACAGTGCAAAATAGGATGCAGACAACGTCCAGATAATGTGCCTAGAACTCACATCGGTATCCCGAGAAAACTGCCAGGGAGAAGCAACCTGGCTTGTTGCATAGGCAGAATCACCGGTCATATTGAGTAAAGTGTTACCATAGTTGATAGCTTTTACATAATTGGCACTATCTCCGCGGGCGTGATATGCCATAGTCAAACCTGCATATATTTGCTGCCCCACATTGTGTCCATTTCCCATAAGGTTGATGTCAGCATCTGTTGTATCCGTAAGAACCAGAGAAAGTCCAAATTCAAAATTAGAAATACTGGAAGATATATCACCCAGCTTGCCATATGTCCACCCCAACCCGTTATAAGCATCTTTATAAACTGAATCTTCAAAGGCTGATTCTATAAACCAGATATTGGAGTTCTCAAAATCATATGTGGCGTACAGTTCCCAAGCATAATCGGCCATATGTGTATTTTCCGCTTCAACCCACTCCCTGCAGTTCCAGAATATTATCAGGGATGCTAGTACAGCGGTTAATGTAATTTTTCTAGTCATGACCTTATTTCATCAACATCATCTTCATCGATGCGCTAAATCCTGAGTTTGTCGTCAAACGAGTAATGTATATCCCTGAGGAAACCGGCACTCCGAAATTGTCTGCACCGTTCCAAATGAATTCATGTCGTCCAATCTCTACATTCCCCTTGGCTATGCGGTACACTTCCTGACCAAGAAGATTGTAGATGATGAAATTCATCTTCTGATCAGGTCCTCCAAAGAATCCGATATCGAAAATAATATGGGTTTGAGCATTGAACGGGTTCGGGTAATTCTGCTGAATGGACGTATGCTCCGGAATGAAAATAGTTTTCCTCCCAATCTTAAAATATCCCATTTCTGAAGTCCACGACATTAAAGTTCCATCTTTAGATATAGTTGGGAGCTCCCGCCAGACGTCATCTTCATCTCTGATATAAAGTGCCTGATCCTCTTCTGCAAAAGTGGTATCTCCATGAAGTGTAATCATGACCGGTTCATCAAAACTCAATAGAGGATGTCCTATTCGGTACAATCCACCTGAGTTATGGTGCATCGGGAAAAGCAGTGAATCTACAATCATGAACGGCTGATCATAATCTACAGCCCCGGCACCACTGATAATTTGGAATTTTCCATCAGAGCTTGATGCTATCCATCCGGCATTGGCTCTTGCTAGAGCCAACTCAGCCGATCTTGTAATAGTCGTATCACCCACTTTAGCATCACCGTACATAACAAAATCGTAGGTTTTGGTCGTATCGAAGCTGTGATGTCCCACCCAGGTAAAATCTCCCACAGTATCCAGAACAACTTGCTCGCCGGTTTGCTGGATGGTCAGAGAAATGTCGAGTGCCTTTTCAGCAGTGTCCGTCACGATGAACTCAAAATAGTGGGTAAACGTAGCGTTTTGACCTAAAGCGAGTGCCAGTTTCGGTCTCGGTACTCTCCAAACTCGTAGATTAAACTGGGTAGAGTCTGAATATTCCTCATCGCTAACAATCACTATTATATCAGTGGAATCCACCCAGAACTGATCAGGGATGAACGTTGCAAATGTATCATTCAACGAAACAGTCATGGCACTGGTATCCGATAGCACCTGGAAAGTAACAGTAGAATCATCTATATCAATGGCGCTGAGCGGTAAGATTAGAGTATCGTTCTCATTCATGCTGGTATCGAGCATAACAGCCATTACAGGTGGATCATTAAGGGCTGTTATGGTCACTTCAATGTTTGTACTGTCAGCAGCACCATCTGGATCGGTTGCCACAAAAATAACTTCTCTACTATCTACGTAGTAGTTCGAATCAGCCACGAAGTAAGCAAATGTAGAATTATTAAGAGTGTCAATAATCACTGCTAAAGTAGTATCTCCAGCGGGTTGTGAAAACGTTCCATTCTTACCAAATAGTGTAAACTCCTTCTTAACTCGTTTCTTCAGAACCCAATTTCGAATAATTCTTTCCAACTCAGGTGTAGATCCAGGACCGAAGAAGAATTCTGGATCTGGATAGTTGGGATAATCCGTAGAATCAGGCATGACAACAGCAACCCAAATAATCTCAGTAGTATCATTGTCAACATCTGTTACGTACTGATGTAAACTTAGTGTATCTCCATTAATAATATCTTCAACGAAAGCGACATTGGGCATTATGCTCACTTGTGGTGTGTCGTTTACAGAGCCAACAGTTAAAACAATTCCAGTAGTATCAGAAAAACCCCATTCATCAGCGACCCGAACATTAAAACTGTATGTACCGGTATCTGCCTGTAATGGAGTATTCCAATCTATGAGTCCGCTGGATTCTCCGATAATGAGCGGGAAACTGGTATCGGGGATAAGAATCCCTGCTGTATCTATAAGGGTATAGTGGAGAGTATCCCCAAGCAGTGTGGTAGTGTCAATATCCGTTCCGATGATTTGATAGGCGAACTGCACGTCTTCATCCACAAGTTGACTGTCCACAGCCGCCAGTTCAGGGGCGGAATTCAGACGGAGAATTCCAGGTACGTCAGTCACCAGAGTATCAGAACGGTTGCCGGCATTATCCACTGCTCGGACACTAATATTGTAGATTTCCAGATGCCTCAGTGACAGGAGAGAATCTGCGGATGTATCAGATACAGTAGTCCAAGTCATTGTGCTGTCCAAGTCGGTAGAACCGAATCGTCCTACAGCCCAATCGTAGTAATTAATACCCGATTCACCAGCAGGAATATTTTCTGTGAAGCCTGTCCAGATAGCCGAGAGCGAATCAGAGGAAATCACTGTGTCGGCGTCTACAACAATGCCACCAGTCCATGATCCCATTACCGGTGGTATGGTATCAACTACAAGGGTATCTGTACTTGAGCTGCCTTCTGTAACGTTCCCAGCGAGATCGTATAATTCAGCCCAAGATATTAGACTCACTCCTTCCACAAAATCAGCTGGATCGAACGCGGTACTGACAGTGTCCCTCATTAGATCTACTGTATTGTCCTGGGATATATTGGTCAGTGTCACCGGCATCCCTACATCGGTCTCCGATGCCGGAACGCCGTCAATCTGCATGCGGATCTGCAATTTACCTTGAAACAAAGACGGATCTTCAGAATCGATGGGAACCAATACTGCAACACTGTCAGTTCGCTGATTAAACCAGCCGGCTTTGGGCAGTGTCCCCATAGGCGTTACCGTACCGGTAGTAAATAGAGATGGCGGAATGTTGTCTATTTCAAATACATTGGTATCAACAACATCTTCAACGAGATTACCCGCCAGATCGTAAGCAGCTAACCTAACTGTCATGAAACCGGTATAGCTGGAATCAGATGGTAGATCAAAACTGTATGTCCAAGTAGTATCTCCATTCGAAGACGCCGTAAACGGTGTATCTTCAATAGAATGATCAGACGTATCAGTAAATATAATCGTTAATCTTGGTATTGCATCACTGTACCCTTTTGCTTGTTCATTGAATCTTGCTGTAATCTGAACCTCATCTCCCCCTTTTCCCAGATTTGTCAGTGTGGACTGATCAATATTGGCATACGTAAGAGAGCATGTGGGGGCATCCACATCAATGTACCATGTGGTATCAAACAAATCTGAAACCATTCCACCTAAAGAATCTATGGGATTTGTGGCACGATCCAGTGCTGTAGGAGTCACGTCCACTTTTCCGGAGACAGAAATCCCAGGTACCTCTACTTCTGTCAACCATACTAACATTTCACCATTCAGAGTACTGTCCATGGAGAACGGCCCTCCGGCACCCAATCCCGGCCAGGATGTGACAAATGACGGAGCAGTTGGTACAATCTCGTTGAAATAGGCTTTAACCTCCACTGTATCACCCGGCATGGCTGGATTCTTTGAGTATACCAAGGAATCCACTGTGGGACCGGTGGTGTCGTAGGTTACACTATCTATTACCGTTAAACCCAAATTCCCTGCTGAATCCTGACTTGTGATCGACAATGTATAGAGTTCACCATCTTCAAGCTGAGGATCATTCGTTAAGGTACCTAATGCGTGAGCACCAACATCCAGTTCAAACGTTTCGAGGTCCGCCTGAATGACTGAACCGGGACCTGTTGGTGTCCATATGAAAGAAGCCGAATCGAGGCGTGTAGGATTATTGGCATGCTCTGAGATGGTGTAAGCCACCTCAGTATAATTCACAAAGGCACCCGTGTCCGGTGTTATGCTGCTGAAAACCGGATCCGTGTTATCTATTTTAAGTAAAGTTCGTCCAACTATATTGAGTGAATCCAGTTCGTTGGATGCGTTATCGGTAGCTGTAATGCTGATAGTTGCTGTACCATCGTTACTGTCGGGAATATCAAGCAGAAAGAACCATACCGAGTCAAACTCTGCGGACATATCAGAAGTGTCCTGAACTGACCCTCCGGCAAATCTGACCGAAATCCGTGGTGGATCACTCATCCCTTCGCTGAAGTGTACCCGAACCGTATCAGATAGATCTTCAAGCCTCACCAGATAATCTTCAAGAGAAATAACTGCGGAAGGTTCTTGCGTATCGATAACAAGATTAATTAAATCACCACTTTCAACTACATTCCCGGCAGTGTCTTCGGTTGTAGAGTACACTGTGTAAGTATCATCTGTAAGAGGCGAAGAAGGTGTGAGAGAAAGGGTGTCTTCCCCGGCAGCAACTGTATCTACTTGTACCATTACTGTATCTGCTGGAGGTCCAGGTGCTATCCTGTACAATTTGTTGATTGAACCGGGTTCAAGACTACTAAGCAATATAGTGGGTGTATTATCACTGGTTATATCATCAGAAGAACTTTCTCCCAGGTCAGATGCCGGGATGAGGTCAGGATCAGATGTGGTAGGTAGTTCTGTATCAATTTTGATGGTAAGAGTATCACTTATTAGGGACACATTACCGGCAGAATCTATCGCTCCAACACTTACACCAAAAATCTCTACTGAATTGAAACTCTGCTGATCAATTTGAAGCGTGTCGGTTGATGGTTGAGAGATCCATTGTGAGCCAACAACAGATCCGTCAAAATAGATCAAGGCAGAATCTATTGTGCCTGATAATCCTGTGAGAATAAAGCTGGGCAGGGTTTCATTAGTGATGTTGTCTTCATCATCAAAACCGGCATCACTTGCAGATAAAAGATCCGGTAGGGATGGTGTACCCGGCCGAGTAGTATCAATTACTACTGGATAAGCTGTGGAAACAGAAGACAAATTTCCGGCTTTATCTCGTAAAAGGGCTGTATACGATATTGTCCCTTCAGTTGTGGAGTCGGTTGAAACAACGTCTGGATTTTCGTCTGGCACTCCCCTGAAAACCGTATCGCTACCCGCTGCGATATAAAGAGAATCCTCTCCATCTGCGTTCCAGGCATTGAATTGAGGATTCATGACATTGGTAAGCTGATCATCATTTAAAACACCACTGTCGTCTTCTGAACGAAGAGTAATAATCGGAGCAGACGGAGCAGTGGTATCGATCGTAACGGATAGCGCAGAAGAAACTGTAGCAGATGCATTCCCGGCCGAATCAACAGCAAACGCTGTAAACGAAAAGACACCATCGTCAGCAGAAATATTATCCGAAGTAAGGTTACTTAAGGTTATCTGAATCGTGTCGTTTGTAGCAAAATCTTTACCTGTAGTGTCTGACTCACTGCCGTCAGAGATAATTACAAATACTGAATCTCCTGAAATTACATCTGCTATTGAAAACTCAGGTGTAAGGTCGCTTGTATAATCGTCGTCATTTAAATTGCCTGTATCGCTAGCATCTACTAAATCTGGTTTGTCGGTTTGGCCGGGTGGGGTTTGATCCAATTTAACAACCATCTCCCCAGAAAAAGCTGATGTGTTTCCGGCAGAATCTGTTACCGTGCTTTTAATGCCCAACAATCCGGTGGCGGATGGAGCATGCAGAAGGCCTACTTCTCCACTGGAAGCATTAGGTGCAGAATATCCACCAAGAGCAACAAACGACTTTTGGGTATCATCGACGTAAAAGGTTATGGAATCACCATTGACTAGGCCAGTTATTACAAAACCTAGGAAATCACTGTTTGTGAGATCATCGTCCGAGTAAAAACCTGTGTCATAACCTGAATCGAGGTCAGCATTATTTGGTTGTGTAGGTGCAGTAGTATCCGTTTCTACAGAGAGAATCGTAGACGCTGAAGACAGATTCCCGGCATAATCCCTTGCTAAAGCTTTTATATTTAATGACGAACTCTCAGGAAGATTGGAGTCGGGCGTCAAATTGATGGTGCTCGCGCTGGCAATATCACGAGTTACCGTATCTGTTCCAGCCACCAGATAGACAGAATCCTGATCCGTAATGCCAGAAATGCGGAACATCGGTTGTAACTCGTTTGTCAAATTATCTGTTGAGTCACGACCTGAATCACTGGTACCACTAAGATCGACCGTGGGTGGTACTGGACTGGTAACATCGACAGTGACAACTAGCACCTGTGACACTTGTGATTGGTTCCCTGCCGAATCTCGAGCTACAGACTTGAACGTGAAGATACCTTCGTCGTCAGTAACTCCATCGGTGGTCATGTCTTCCATAGTGATCTCAATGGTATTTCCCGATGCAAATCCCCTTCCCGTGGTGTCCGTATCTCCATCTTTCTCAATGGCAATGAAAATCGAGTCTCCCGAGGTGACGTTCCCTATGAGGAAGGTTGGCGTCTGATCGTTTGTTTCGTCGTCAGAGTTATTCGTGCCTGTATCGCTAGCATCTACTAAATCTGGTTTATCGGTTTGGCCGGGTGGGGTTTGATCCAATTTAACAACCATCTCCCCAGAAAAAGCTGATGTGTTTCCGGCAGAATCTGTTACCGTGCTTTTAATGCCCAACAATCCGGGTGCTGATGGAGCGTAGAGAAGACCAACTTCTACACCGGAAGCATTAGGTGCAGAATAGCCACCTATAGCACTGAATGACTTTAAAACATCATTGACATAAAATGTGATGGAATCGCCATCTACAAGACCATCTATAACAAAACCTAAGGTATCACTGTTTGTGAGATCATCGTCCGAATAAAAACCTGTGTCATAACCTGAATCGAGGTCAGCATTATTTGGTTGTGTAGGTGCAGTAGTATCCGTTTCTACAGAGAGAATCGTAGACGCTGCAGACAGATTCCCGGCATAATCCCTAGCTAAAGCTTTTATACTTAATGACGGATTCTCAGGAAGATTGGAGTCGGGCGTTAAATTGATGGTACTCGCGCTGGCAATATCACGAGTTACCGTATCTGTTCCAGCCACCAGATAGACAGAATCCTGATCCGTAATGCCAGAAATGCGGAACGTCGGTTGTAACTCGTTTGTCAGATTATCTGTTGAGTCACGACCTGAATCATCAGTACCGAGAAGATCGACCGCAATCCCACCGGCGACTGGAGGGGTAGCATCAAGCTCAACGGTGATGGAAGGCCACAGACCGCTATCGGGTATGTTACCGGCACTGTCCTTAGAAAAGACGTTAAACGTAAAATCTCCATCAGTATATGTGATATTGGTTAGAGTTGTCAAATTCTGAGACGTCATTGAAACCGTTGTAGCACTTGCAATTTCACCATCTACAACATCCGTATCTGAGGAAGCATCTTCTGCTACTATATAGAGAGAATCTGAGACTGTTGCATTGGTGATCTGGAAAGTAGGCGTTAAGTCCCCGGTAAGGTCATCGTCATTCTCCGTTCCGGTATCACTCGCATCTGCCAGATCGATGCTAAGATTTGTCAGCGACGGATCTGTAGGCTCGGTATCAATAGTAACTCTTAGGATTCCGCTAGTACCAGATGAATTTCCTGCGGAATCTTTTGCAACTGCTGTTAGTTGGTAAACATCGTCCGCTAGCGTGGTGACTGTTGTTAGTGTATCTGTACCGGCTTGACTTACAATGGCTCGGCGGGTATAATCATTAGAAGCACCATCTAAGGTCACAATGATGGAATCAACCCCTTCCACATTAGTAACGATCAGTGATGGTGTGTCATCGCTGGTATACCCATCATTGTCGAGGAAACCGCTGTCATCAGCCGGAAGAAGGCTGGATAATGACGGTGTCGTCGGATTGTCCGTATCGATACGGAGATTTACAGAATCGCTGGCAACAGAAGTGTTCCCTACCACGTCAATCCTCTTGACTTTAACCTGTTTGGAGTACGTTCCAGCATTTTGCTGAGATGGGGTCAAAACCACGTCGGTCGCACCGCCGGGTACCATTGAAGAGGCAACAACCGTATTATCAAAATAGAGCAGTATTGAGTCAGCATCAGTAACATTTGTAATGTTGAAAGCGGGAGTCCTGTCCGAAGTCAAATTGTCATCATCCAGGAATCCGGTATCATCAGAATCCTGTAGATCGGGAGTACTGCTGATCTGAGCCGGAGGTGTGGTATCAATCTCAACACTGGAAAGTATAGATCCCTCAGTCTGATTCCCGGCTTGATCGAATGCCATCACCCATACGTTGTGGGTACCTTCAGCCACGTCAGAACCCGCCGTCATTGTCTCAGGATCAGCTTCAGCTTTAGATCTAGCATAAATAGTTGTATCACCGCTTGAATCTAGGAACTTCAGATAAAGTGAGTCCCCAATACTGACAGTTGAAACAGTGAAAACTGGCCTCATGTCATTGGTTTTATTGTCATCATTCTCCTGACCTGTGTCAGTAGCATTTGTGAGATCGGGTGCAGCAGGAGTAGAAGGATCTGCTGTGTCAATGGTTATGGTCAGAGAAGAACCGTCAGTAGAATTTCCTGCAGAATCTATCTTAGTGGCATAAACTGCGTAATTACCATCGGGTGAAATAGATAACGGTACTGTAATATCAATGGAATTGCCTGTTGGCACTTGCCCAATAGTCTGCCCGGCTATATTGAGTACAATGGAATCAATCGTGGCTGTAACAGAGCCGATAGTGAATTCTGGTGTGGTATCGGAGGTATATTCATCGTTATTAGCATGTCCAGTGTCAGACGCATCCTTAAGATCGGGACCATCTGGTTGAGAAGGAGCATCAGTATCTATGCGTACATTAACAGTAGGGGTGCTGGTAAGCGAAAAGTTACCTGCAGGATCTTCCGCTTTTACAGTAAGTGGATGACTACCATTTTCAAGTTGGTTTAAATCGATATCCATTGAGGCAGCATCAACTAAACTTGACTGAATTGAGCTGCCATTATCGTAGAATATTACAGAATCGCTGGCAGATAGATTCCCCACTGTCATCGTCGGAGTATCGTCATTCGTCAAGTCGTCATCGTTCAATCGTCCTAAATCACTGCTGGTTTTGAGATCCAAAGTTGGTCGGCCGGATGCTGTTGTATCAATCGTTACTGAAAGAACCTGGGAAGCTGCACTTTTATTCCCTGTATCGTCCGTTACAAGCGCTTTAAAAGTGTGATCGTCTTCAGTCAAACCGTTGACTGTAAACGTGTAAGAGGTATTGCCAACACCCAATTCTATCCGTCCAAGTGTATCAGTATTATCCATCACCAGATAGACAGAATCGATATCAGAATCAGTTAATGATCCTATGGTGAGCTGGATATCATCCGTTAAAGTACCTTTATTGGTGAGGTTATCAGTAGTTAAGAACCCTGTATCATCACTACTCTCTAAATCAGGTTTGGCTGGAGAACTCGGCTCAGTAGTATCGAGAGTGAATGTGAGACTGTCGGACGAACTCGACACATTTCCGGCATCGTCAATAAATTTTGCGTAAACCTGATATTCATTATCTGTGTCTAACTCACCGATCTGTACAGTTATATCATCATCAGCGTATCCACACCAATAACAACCGGGGTAAATAATTGAATCGGTAAGAGTAACGACAGTACCTGAAAAATAGACACGAGAGACATCATCGCCCAAGATATTCCCGGAACTGGGAGAAATGGTGAAGGTTGGGGTCTGGTCATTGGTTTTATTATCACTTGTATTTGAACCTGAGTCTGACGTTGTTTTAAGATCAAGAATATTCGGAGGGTTGGGTGCTTGAGTATCCACAAGAAGAGTTAGCTCACCTGAAGTGCTGATACAGCCATGTGGATTTATTAAGACCGCTCTTAAATACCAATAACCATCAGAAAAATCATCATTTGCTAGAGTCATCGTATTGTCTGTTGTAATCTCAAGAGGTGTGAGCTGACTGGCGCTTGAGTTCTGCCATGTGTGATTATCATCAGCCTCGACCAACGCCACTTGATAATCATTGCCACTAACAATTAAACTGGTAACTGTAAAATCAAGATCGGTGAGTTGAGTTTCATTGTCTGAGTCACTAGTACCAGTGTCGTGATCCGTATCAAGGTTTGGCGTACCTGGGGAACTAGGAGGCTCTAACCGCCACTCAAACTCACCCGAAAGAGATAAAGTATCCTGATATCCACTGACTGCACGCCGTCGGATATAAAATTTAAATGGTTGCCCATCTTTAGAGTAAGTAGAGTTTATATCGTTAATACCTTCGTAATAACGTACCGTCTCTGCAAGAGATTCTCCTGAACCATTATATGTACTGGACTCTACCTGTTCCCACACATCTGAATGTTCCAAATAATTATCGTCCTCATCCAGATCAGTAGCTAATAGGATGTAGTATGCCTCTGTGGTATCTCCCACATCAAAAGAAAAATCAACTTGATAGGCAGTGTTATTATATATAATGGCACCATCACCATTGTCTGTGCTGGTATAATCAAAAAGCCAACCATCATTTCCAGAAAGAGAAGATGTTCCATTATTGATGATGATAGCACTCAAATGAGTTGACATCATAATAATGAGTATCCCGAGGATTCTATATGTCTTGTTCAACATAAATATCTTTTCTAAGAATTTACTTTCTAAGAGTTCCCCATAAAGTGACCCTGATTACAGTGTGTATCCGATAGATATGAAGCCATCCAGCCAGTTGGCGCTGGTATCGTCCGCTTCAAATCCTTCCGGCAATGTACTACCACCTTGAAGTATCGCCATAGTTGTCCTAATTCCGATACGGATATTGAACGCAGCGACATTAATGCCAAAACTTTGGCTCGCCATTACTGACGGAACAGAACCCATTATTCCCCCACCTATTTGCACTGTACTGGGACCAGCAGGGAAACTTAGAACACCCATGGCTCCAATTCCAGAGAACTCACCACCGACTGGCAGATAATTAGAGAAGGAAAATGTTGCCACTTCAAGTCCAATGCGGAATTTTATCGATCCTAACTCCATGAGCATTGGAAAGTCAACATTTACACGATAGTCTATATTAGAATTCCATGTTTCGAGGGAGTGGTTCACATACCCCGGAGAAGCAAATGACAATTGAACTGTGAAACCTTGACGATCACCTTCCTCAGCGAACTCCAAGTCGGTTAAATCGTCTTCCTCATCCTCATCCTCTCCATAGACATAGTCATCTTCGACAAATTCTGAAGTGTCTTCATCGCTATATTCAAAATCAGTAGTGTCTTCTTCATCATAGTACTCGTCATCTTCATAGTATTCGTCATCCTCGTAATACTCAGTAGTGTCATCATCAAAGTCTTCCTCATCCTCCCAGAAAGTACCTTCGTCATCTTCATCATCCTGTCCAAAGAGCGTGACAGGTGATGTACAAAGACATAAAATAAAAAACATTAATAATCCAGAGCAGACAGAAACTAATATTTTCTTCTTATCCAACGTTTACCCCCTTTTTCGGGTTATGACATTGATATTTAGTTCTTACCTCGTTTGCCTTTACAGTTCTAGGCGTTTAGAATATAAGTTTCAGAAGATAAAGAAATCAATAACTGAGATAAAAATATGTTAAAAAGTTAAACCACTGAAATATCGAGTACCCAGTAGAGGATTCGAACCCCTATCTCGTGGTCCGTAGCCACGTGTTCTATCCATTGAACTAACTGGGCAAATAGTACTTTGTAGCGCGTACGGGAATCGAACCCGTGTTACCGGCTTGAGAGGCCAGCGTCCTAACCCCTAGACGAACGCGCCAAAGCTGGGGAGGAAGGAGTTGAACCCTCACTTACGGAACCAGAATCCGCTGTCCTACCATTAGACGACTCCCCATAATGAGGTAATGCTCTCATCAATTATTCAAAAAGCGTGGGAATTTACTTTTCTAACTCATGGACAACAACGACTTTAACTCAATAAAAAAAGGGGCTCTCAGCCCCTTTCCAAATTGGTATTTTTGTGAAAATTACTTTAAGAGAACAGCTTTTTTCAGGGACGTTTTTTCCGGAGTCTGCATACGGATGAAGTAAACACCCGATGATTGTTCAGAAGCATTCCAGGAAAAATCGTACTGACCGGCTGACATGAATTGGTAATTAACCAGCGTTTCGATAAGCTGACCCAGATGATTATAAACTTCCAAATTAACGGTTGTCTCATAAGGTATGCTGAAGCTTATCGTGGTCACCGGATTAAAGGGATTGGGGAAATTATCATGCAGCGTAGGCTTAGATGGCAGTCCGATGGAAGCTGCGTTTCGTGAATAAGTGACTGAATGACTTATTTCACTCCCTCTTCTACTGCCGATAATAACGTCCTTGATTCGGGCGTATTGCAGGTTATCCACTGTTATCTCTAGCTCCTCAATGCTTTGACCGCTTAAGTCGTAGATCAAAACTCTTGTCCCTGCATCATCTGAGGCAGTGGCTATCTGAAGATGAGAGTTAGTCGAATTGAGATGTAACTCACTCAGAGCCACATTTTCCCCTTCAATGAAGAATTCGAGTCCACCTATTTCTTCATCAGCCGAAACAGTGATCAAAGATTCGTCAACTCCCTCACTCACGGTAACGGTAGAGAAACCAGAGGGTCCTGACATATCACCTGCTGCCCCTCCAAGAATCAGGTTCGCTATACTCACAATATCTAGGACAGTATATTCACCATCTCCTGTGAGATCACCTGCCTCCATGCCGCATTCTGTAAGAGGAGTCCCACCAATCATGCTAGTCACAAGTTCTACGACATCAAATACATCAATCAGAGGCTCACCGCCAAAGACATCACCATTAACATTTCCAAGGACAAAGACATTTAGATTGTCGCATGCATCACAGTCATCAGCAATGCCGTCGTAGTCAACATCTCCAGAAGCAATCAACGGATTAGCATCATCTTCATCGAGACAACCGTCACCGTCATCATCGTCATCACATACATCACCAAGACCGTCTCCATCTGTATCGAGCTGATCGGGATTATAGGCATTGGGACAGTTATCATCATCGTTCATAATACCATCTTCATCCCAATCCTGAGACATTTCCGCTAAGTAAGTTTCGATAGTATTAACAACAGTCGATTGGTTAAATCCAATAGCAGAATACCGCAAAGTCATGGTATGGTCAATTATTACATTATGAGGAATATATCCCTCACCAAATAAATTCCAAATACTTTGAGAATCATCATCCACCATGGGATAAGTGATGCCAAATGTCGATGCCCACTCAGTACAGCTGTAAGGCTGATTCCACTGAAACCCAGCACCTATGACAATCAATCCCTGATCTTTATATGTTTGATAAATGGTTTCTGTAATCGGAGCCTCCGATTGACAGGAAGGTCACCAAGAGGTAAAAAGATTGATCCAGATTACATATTGATCACCGCCATTTTGCTCATAAAAATAATCATAGAGATTCAATATTCCTTCACCATTGTCGCAATATGGATCATTGAAGTCAGCAACTACATCCCCTATGTTATAAACTTGGGCAGATAATAACCCAATCGAAAAAAGGAGCGCTATAAGGGTTTTTTTCATATCGATTTCCTAACTAACATTTGAATTAAATTACATATAATTCCGCATTTTTCCACTATACTTTAAGATAATCGGATTCAGTTCTCTTTCTATTTGGCTTAAAAGTTACTGGTAATCGTGACTGTAAAAGCATCCTCTATCCCTGGAACATAAACACATACTCCGCTGTCACATTTTAAGCCGCCTTGGAGGGAACCGTAAAACACGTTGAAGATTGTTGCCGGAGTCAAATAGAGAGAACCTTGAACACCAAACCATTTATTGGTCATATCCACTCCCGAATTACGGAGTATTTCTTCCAACCAACTGTCGTTTGCAGGATCTGTATTTTGAGGGGAACCAGTTTTAATCCCTGAAGCAAAATCATAAATGAATCCAGCGGAATAACGGGAAGGTTTGCTTAGGTTAAGAGCAACATATCGATAGTAATAAGGAACAGTCAGTATTTCATCTGTTGTAACACTGTCAATTTCACTCGAAGATAAATCCCTGTACACTAGATAATTTCTATCATTATAATCTTCCCACTGATGTTCCCAGTAAAGTGTCAGTCCATGACCCGAGGGAAGGCTTAGTGTTAGCTCAGTGGGAAGAGTATACAAATCTCTCTTCTTCCAGTCCAACTGCTCTTGGGTATGATTTTCCCAATAAGACAGTTCATTTATAATTTCCACATACGATTCTACAATTTCGCTGGAGCGGGCAGCCATTAATCTTATATCTAAATTCAGAGGAGAATAGTGGTAATTGAATTCTCCGTAGAACTCTTTAAAAGGGTAAAACATTTCGTTATCTGAAAACCATAATAATGACTCAGTCTCAACTTTCTCCCAACCATCATAACCATCAATATAATTCACATCCCGAAAACCCGTATGCCGACTGCTTTGAGCATAATTGAAGATCAGGAAAAGATCATCTGACACATTGAGATTGACCTCAGCCTGGATTCCAACTTCATCCTCAAAATCCATGATATGCGGAGTTCTCCTCATTAATACAGCACTGTGTTCTTTAAACGCAGTGGGACCATTCATGATAGGAGCCAACCGACCTAAGCGATAAGGTAATTTAGTACGAATATCAGGGTGACTATCGTCGAAGAAATAATTCTTGTATTCCAGTGTGAGCCCCAATTTCCCCGGATAATACGAGACGCTGGCATAACCACCCCACCCTTTGTTCTCTCGCTCATAGTATATCCATTCAAAAGAAGGTGTGGAATATAGGCTATCGGTATCAAAAATCTCCAGTGACCGCTTCATTACTTCAACGTAAAGATCATAATCCCTGCCGATATATTCCACGAAAAAACCTGGGGAAAATGAGCGAGTACGGACATTAACAGAATCCACTGTTTCCACATCTCCAAATAGATTCTGCATCTTCCCGAACCACGGTTTGAAAGCATCCACATCCACACCGTAGAGGCCGATTGATAGATTAGGCAAAATATTATCAACTGAGAGCAGTAGTGCGCTTACTGTGGCGTCTTCCGAAAAATCACGAATTCTTGGGTCCACCCCCGGCCCTATTGGTAGGTGCCGTCCCCCAGCACTGTTTCCACTGACTATATCTACAGTCAGCTTTTCATTTGGACGAGTGGTAAGCCAGATTCCCCTAAGAGACGAATCCCAGTCAATCCCTTGACTCTCCCACAAATTTAAAGCCAACCCTCGGCCAAACTGCCCGTAAAGATCACCTGCGCTTACAGACAAATAATCGCTTTCCCACATCATCCGCAACTTTCGCAGACCCAGATGATCCGGTCCTATCCGCGGTGGAGAACTGAACTCAAAATTTGACCAAATTGAGAAATTACCATAACCGGCTGTTATATCGAGAGTGTGCTCACGAAAAACATAAGAATTACGCGTAGTATCACCGATTTCTATTGACGATTGAAATCCGCTGCCGTATCGAGCGGTCAATCCTGCCGAAAAGTATGCACTTTGACTATAACTCAAAGAAAGCAAAAAAAGAAATAGAGAAAGTCGTTTCAAGTAAAACACAATTAATTTGATAATACTATTGTGATTGCTCTAGAGATGATAATATTGACTGGATCTCAGTATCGAATATTTTCTCATCACCCGGAACATATCCGGAATGACGATAAACTATTTTTCCTGTGCTGTTCACCAGAAGTGTAAACGGCATAGCAGTACCATTAAGCCTTCGATAGCTTTTCTGACTTGGATCAAGAGCCACGGTAAATCCATACCCTTTTGACCGAATGTAACTCCGCACTTTGGATTGACTCCGTTCTGTATCAAGATTAATCCCTAAGATTGTAAGCCCTTGATCACGGTATTTTTCTTGAAGGTCATCCAGATGCCGCATGGCTTTCAGACACGGAGCACACCAAAGTGCCCAGAAATCAATTAGAACCGGCCCAGTATGATATATTTCTTCCAATGCAGTTTCACTTCCATCTGCTAATTTCAATTTAATGGCAGGAATTTGATCTATTTGGGCAATCAGAAAATTTAAAATCAAACCAGAGAGTACAATTAGTCGTATCACAGTAATTTCCCTAAAACGCTCTCTAATTCAGATTCCGGAACAAATTCTATCAACACTTTTGTATAATCAACAGCCTCATTTCTCGATAGAGAAAGTGTGTATTCAGCATTAATTTCAACTGTTTCCATCATTACCTGGATTGAGTTTCCACTGGCGGTAAAAGCTATGAGTGGCGAGAACTGATGTTCTGTCAGAAAGCGGACATTTGACGATTTTCTTTGATACCATGATGGCTCTGTTGTTTCCAGGATAACTGTCCGTACACGCCCGGTTTTATCCATCATTCTAATCACAGGTACAATACGAAAATCTCCACGGGTAATACGCTCAATCAAGGCATGAGGTATACCCATCTCCCTCCGGGAGAATTGAAGCGAAATGAGAGACCCGTCCTGACGCATGGACGTATATGGTAAGGATGATAGCATATCCTTGATGACATTTTCTCGAAGAGCATACTTCACTGATAAAGCAAGCAGTACGGTTCCATCGTTTTCGCTGGGAACATGTAAAGATGGACGGCTAATATCTACGATATAAGGATTGCTGGAAACGGTATTGATAATTTCTTCCAGCATAATGGCGTCTTTTGTTGGGACATCTTCAGTTGTTCCTCCCGGTGAGAAGGAAAATTCCCTGCTGAAGCTGCTACCTTCCGATAATGTCGGATCTGCTTCTCCCCTGCTGCCGATATAGAGGTCCATCACCTCCTCCAAATCTTCCACTGCTGTCTCAAGAGAGAAGTTCAATTCTTTAGCTTGCTGACGATATTCTGGAATGGGAGTTTTAGCATCAGGCGATTGAAGTACACCTCGGGCATCCAATTTGGGAATTTCGCCCTCAAGTGCTATTTGCATTTGAATAACTATATCTTCTCCAAGTTTCGAAATATGATTTAAACTACCTCTTGTCGAAAAACTTCCTAACTCAACCCAATTTGCGATGTTGATTAATTGAATATTAACTGACAATTGATCCAAATTCCGTGAAAAACTACCCATGACAAGCAAGCTCCGTGTGCCTGAGGATTGACGCAACAAAAGTGAACGATCCTGCAGTATTCTTTCCAAAGCAACTTGTTCATGAATTCGAACTCCATCCACATTCTGGAAACCGGTTGAGACCATATCCACAAGTCCTCTTGCTAGCCAGGAAACAGTTTCATCATTTTTAATGTTATCAAAATCCAATAGATATAGATTCAGCCGTTTGGCACTGTAAAGGTTTGTTGCCCCGGCCGTTAATACGAGGGCTATTAAGATATAGAAACGCAGTGATTGTGGAATTCGCATGAATAAGAATGTATCAGTGCGAAGGCTCATTTACAATCGCATTTTTTCTAGCGGGAATTTTTCTGCTTATCTCATATCTCATTTTTACTTTCCGGATTTTTCGATCTTTGTCCATTTGTCGCGTAAAGTAACCGTCCGATTGAAAATAGGACTCCCTTCCCTGGAATCCAAAGAATCCACATAAAAGTAACCGACACGTTCAAATTGAAAGTGTTCACCTGCCCTGGCATCATTGAGATTCGGCTCAAGTTTGCAGTCCTTTAAGGTTTCGAGGGAATTAGGATTGATATCAGCTTTGAAGTCACCACTTTCGCTTCCTGGTTTTGATGAACAAAACAATCGATCATAAAGACGAATTTCTAGACTGACTGCATGCTGAGCAGAAACCCAATGGATGGTACCCCGTACCTTCCGTCCGTCAGGTGCAGATCCACCCTTAGTTTCTGGATCGTAAATGCAGTGAAGTTCTATTATCTCTCCGGAAGAGTCCTTTACAACCTCTTCACATTTCAGAAAGTAAGCATAGCGTAAACGAACCTCTCGTCCAGGAGCCAACCGAAAGAACTTCTTGGGCGGATCCTCACGAAAATCCTCTCTTTCAATGTATAATTCACGGCTGAAGGGTACCTTCCTTTTTCCGGCCGATTCATATTCCGGATTGTTAATGGCTTCTAACTCCTCACTTTCTCCTTCGGGATAATTCTTGATGACAACTTTAAGCGGGTCCAACACAGCCATTCGACGCTCAGCATGAATGTTTAGGTCCTGACGGAGACAATATTCTAGTAACCCTACATCAGCAACTCCTTCACGTTTTGCTATTCCCACTCTCGATGCAAAATCACGAATGGAAGCTGGAGTAAAACCTCTACGGCGAAGTCCAGAAATGGTAGGCATCCGTGGATCATCCCAACTATTCACATATCCCCCTTCCACTAATTCCCGCAGCATCCTTTTACTCAACACTGTATAACTCAAGTTAAGCGGAGCAAATTCAATCTGTTGTGGACGATAAACATCCAAAGCTTCCAAATACCAATCATAGAGCGGCCGGTGATCTTCAAATTCCAACGTACAGAGCGAGTGAGTAATCCGCTCGATAGAATCTTCCAATCCATGAGCCCAATCATACGTGGGATAGATACACCAGTCGTCACCGGTCCTGTGGTGTGTAGCTCTGAGAATGCGATACATAACAGGATCACGCATGTTCATGTTATGCGCTTCCATGTCAATCTTGGCTCTAAGTACTCTACTTCCATCCGGGAATTCCCCAGACTGCATCCGCTTGAAAAGATCGAGATTCTCTTCGACGGAGCGATTTCGATAAGGACTTTCTTTCCCGGGCTCTGTCAATGAACCACGAGTTCTACGAATCTCCTCTGCAGATTGATCATCTACGTAAGCATCGCCACTTTCTACCAATTGACAGGCAAAATCATAAAGCTGCTGGAAGTAATCTGATGCAAAATAAAGTCTATCTTCCCAGTCAAAGCCTAGCCAGCGGACATCCTCGATGATTGACTGAACATATTCCTCTTCTTCGCGAACAGGATTGGTATCATCAAAGCGTAGGTTGCAGTAGCTGTTGTATTGCTCAGCAAGTCCAAAATTTAGGCAGATAGATTTGGCATGACCGATATGAAGATAGCCGTTTGGTTCAGGTGGAAAACGAGTGTGTACTCGCCCATCGTACTTCCCAGTTTTCAGATCTTCGTCAATGACCTGTTCAATAAAATGACGAGGCTTCTTTTCTACTACACTCATGCGGAATCTTCACCTTCCGACAGAGGTAATCTATTCAAAGCAGTCCGAATTCGACGGAAGCAAATTTCTTCACCCAACATTTCCATTAGAAGGAAAAGAGAAGGTCCAAAGGGTACTCCAGTTAAAGCTAGACGTGTAGGATGTATAATTTTCCCTGGGTTTAAGTCTTCAGATTCCGCCAGATTTCTGAGGAATTTTTCGATTGTTTCTTCACTCCACTCTTCCACTGATCCCAAACTGTTTAGAAACTTTTCCATCAATGTATTGACTGACTCATCTCTCCAACGCTTAAGTGAAGTCTTTTGATCGTAGTTTTCAGGATCATCAAAGAAATAGTCAGACTGAGTCATAATGTCAACGATTGTTTTCATGCGCTGCTGCTGTACTTCAACAATAGCCAGTAGATAATCCGGTATTATGCTTTTTTTCCATTCTGGGTCGAGTTTTCGAATTCGTTCCAGAAGCTCATTTGCAGGAGTTTTCATCACATGTTGTCCACTCATCCACTCAAACTTTTGATCATCAAAAACAGCTGCCTTCTTTACGATTCTCGACAGACTGAATTCTTGAACCAAATCCTCAAGAGAAAATATCTCTCGCTCATCTCCCGGATTCCAGCCTAAAAGAGCAAGAAAATTAACAAGAGCTTGAGGCAGATAACCTTTTTCCCTGTAAGTCTGGACTCCAACAGCGCCATGTCGTTTACTCAGACGTTTGCCGTCTGTGCCGAGAATCATTGGTAGATGAGCAAACTTAGGGATGTTTCTGTCAAGTACTTCGTAAACTGCTATCTGCTTTAAAGTGTTGGTCAGATGATCTTCACCGCGGATAACATGAGTTATATCCATATCCGAGTCGTCGATGACAACAACAAAGTTATAAGTAGCTGAACCATCTGTCCTTTGAATAATAAAATCGTCAATTTCCTTATTTTCCACTTCAATCGCGCCATACACTTCATCTAAGAAAGAAGTGTTGCCACTCTTGATCACTTTTAATCGAATACAAAATGGTTCTGCAGCGTTCAGCTTTCCCTTTATCTCACTATCAGTAAGTTGTGAACATTTTCCGGAATAACCGTAAAAACTACCTTCCTTTTCAGCGTTTGTTCGCTCTTCGGCCAGTTCCTCTGTGGAGCAAAAACAACGATAAGCTTTCTCTTCATTCATAAGTTGCTTAACTGCGGCTCGGTATTCTTCCTTTCTGCGAGATTGAAACAGAAGCGGTCCGTCCCAGTGCAATCCCATCCATCGAAGTGAGTCACAGATTTGGTCTACATATTCCTCTCTGGAACGAGCTTCATCTGTATCTTCGATACGAAGATAGAATTTCCCTCCATTTTGCTTGGCAAACAGATAATTGAAGAGTGCTGTCCGAGCACCTCCAAGGTGAAGTTCACCTGTTGGACTGGGTGCAAAGCGGACTCTTATTGTATTATTCATTGTTAACAATCAGCATTTATATTTTTTCTTTCATCAATTGACAGGAAATACATGCGGAGGCGAGAGGATTCGAACCTCTGGAGGGCGAAACCCTCGCTGGTTTTCAAGACCAGTGCATTCAGCCGGACTCTGCCACGCCTCCAATTAGAATCTGACTTTAAGAGCGGAGAGGGAGGGATTCGAACCCTCGGTAGAGTGTTAAGCCCTACACCCACTTAGCAGGCGGGCGCCTTCAGCCAGCTCGGCCACCTCTCCAAGTTGTAGTCATATTCAAGAAAAATACTAGTGAATTTATCTTGAGAGTCGATTGTTATCAATGAGAAACTATGGAAACAGATACGTCACTCAGATTCACGTCGGATATCAGCTCCCAATCCCTTGAGTTTTTCTTCAATTCGTTCGTAGCCACGGTCAATATGATAAATTCTGGAAATATCTGTCCGGTCTTGAGCTGCAAGCCCAGCTAATATCAGGGAAGCGCTGGCTCGAATATCAGTAGACATGACTGGAGCACCCTTGAGTCTTTTTCGCCCTGACACAACCGCAACATTGTCTTTCATGGTGATCCAAGCTCCAAATCTACTCAACTCTGAAACATGAGTGAATCTATCGTGGTAAACTGTATCTGTGATAATGGATGTTCCATCTGAAACAGTCATGAGTGCCATCCATTGAGCTTGAACGTCTGTGGGAAATCCGGGATAAACTGCCGTCGTCATGTCAATGGATCTAATTTGATCCACTTTGGTAACTGTTATGGAATCTTCAGTAGTCGTAATTTCTTGACCGCTTTTTTGAAGCTTATCAATAACTGCAGTAAGATGATCTGGATTTGCCCCTTTCAAAGTGATACTGTCTCCAACCATCGCACCCGCAATTAAAAATGTCGCAGCTTCAATTCGATCAGGAATAATTTCGAAGTCCACAGGATTGAGCTGATCAACACCTTCAATAGTCAATTTTTCACTGCCAATACCTGAAATTTGCGCTCCCATAGCATTCAAGAAGTCACACAAACAGCTGATTTCAGGTTCACAAGCAGCATTCTGGATAACTGTTTCACCATCAGCCAACACAGCTGCCATGACAGCGTTACCTGTCGCTCCGACAGATGGAAAATCAAATGTGATCTTCGCCCCTTTCAGTCGATCTG
>Ga0208896_1000430_pt1 | contig 23242 bp, 43 predicted proteins | sample ETNtaG_27_FD_185778 | JGI IMG/M metagenome (GOLD analysis project Ga0208896, IMG submission 185778) | Marine microbial and viral communities from oxygen minimum zone, Eastern Pacific Ocean - ETNP201406SV63 (SPAdes) (version 2) | ecosystem: Environmental > Aquatic > Marine > Oceanic ... | reverse complement strand
AACAATAAAGTTCTCAGATTTTGTTTTACATGAGTTAATTCATGCTGTATCAGTCCTTCATTGTCTTTGTGTTTTGGTCTAATGAGGACTATACAAATTAATGTACCTCCACCAAACTTCTTTGGTAGTAGATCCGTTATTATAATAGGTATAGGTATTATATCCCATATTTTTCGTATTTTTATCATTCTAGTCTCGATATATTATTCTCTTTGATTACTTCAATCTTGTCTAACAGGGGGTGAGTCCAGCCATGTGATACTACGTATGTATTTAGTTCTTCTTCTTTTAGTAAAATCTCAACGAGCTTCTCCCTACCCGCCTCGTCTAATACATTGATGACTTCATCTAAAAACAATACATTGATACGACTCTTCGAAATACTACTCATTAGTTTCCGAATTGCAATTAGTGTCGCAGTATTAACTCGCGTCAACTCACCGCTGGAAAGTGCGGTAATTGCGACCGTCTTTCCATTATCTGTTATTTCTACATTTAATTTGTCGTTATTCACAACAAAGTTTATACTAAAACGACCATCGCTAAGTTCTGCTAAGTAGTCGTTTGTCATGTCTTCCAAATCTTTTACAAGGTTCTCAATCTTATAAGCTATAAGTCCGCTTGTACTAAAAGCTCGTTTAAGTATTTCTAAATTTGAGAGTTTTGCCGAAATTTTTGAAAGCTTTTCTTGTATCCCATTAAGTTCAGTTTCAAACTCTTTTGTTTGTTCTTGTATCACTTGAATTCTGGTGTTTCTGGCTGCACGTTTCTCATTTTCTTTCATTATCACTTGTATCTCACTCTGAGTTTCCGCTATCTTTTCTTCTAATTTCTCGATGTTATCCTGAAGCCAAACCGCGTCAATCGGCTCATTATCTAAACTATCATCTATACTGCGTTTTAAGTCTGTCCACTCATTACGTTTTTGCACAGCTTCCTCATACTCTTGTACTTCTGCCTGAATCTTCGCAATTTTTAATTCGTATTTTAACTGCGTTTCTGCCATGAACTTTGCATCATCTAAATTCTTTGTTATCAACTCATGCACAAATTCAGGATCTACTTCCTGAGAGCAAGTCGGACATTTTGTACCAAGTTCACTAATCGAGTCAATCATGTCTTGGCTTTGAGAAATTTGTGCACCGCATTCTCCGACTTTTCTACTAAGATCAGCAGTAATCATTTGTTTAGGTTTTTTAATTCCTGCAATATCTTTAATCTTTATACTTGCTAACAGATGCTTCTTCATCTCATTTTCTGAGATTTTTCGATTTGTGGAATTAATATTTTCAAAATCGATTAATAAACTCCTTAATCGCTTCTCATCATTACTCGTATCGATTTTCAAAATTTTCATAGGTAGTATGGTAGTATCTGTTAATTTGTTATTATGAAGCCAATTTTGTATTGATTCCGTCTTTGCATTAAAAGAAATAAACTCCTGGTTAAGTGTCTTTGCACCTTTCTTAAAAATCTCATGAAACTTTAAATATTCATCTAACGAAAACAGATCTATTAGAAATTTCTTCCGATTTGCATCTGTAGCCGTTAAAAACTGTAAACTTGCGTTTGTGTTTTGATATACGAGTTGCGAAAAAGTCTTAAAATCTAAGCCTAAAATACCTTCTAAAGTCTTATAAGTATTGGTCGCGGTATGACTAGAAATATCCTTTCCATCTTTTAAAAGCCTAACTTTAATTATACCACGACTGCGACGAGCTTCTATCTTATACTGCTCTCTTTCAACCTTAAAATCCAATGAGATATTATAACCTTTATTATAATATCTATTCTGTATATCTGCTTTTTTGATTCCCTTACTGTTCTTGTTGTACAAGACCTCCTCAAGTATCAAAGGAATACTCGACTTACCGACACCATTCGTGCCTATAAGTTGTGTTAAATTACTATTAGCTAAGTCAACATGGTTGTTCGTACTATAACTAAAGCAATTATCCCATCGCAATGTCCCGAGAGTAATCATGATATACCCCTAAAATCTCCTTTACTTGTTCATCTTTTAATTCTAAAATATAACTGAGATACTCTACTAATTCATCTTCAATCGACATTTCGTTGGTGAGAATTAACGCTGCCTCAGTTTTTCTACGAACTATCTTCTTATCCAATAATTCTGTATTTTCGACTCCTGCTAAATCTGTCACATTTCCTTCGATCTCATAAATCGTATGATCGTAAGATGTGGGAACCATTTCCTTTGGATCGGTTATGGTCTTTCTCACCAGTTGTGGCAATTTGAAGGTGTGCCACTTCCAGTTCCACTGGCTTGTGTCGATTAGCAAGTAGCCTGTTTCTATTTTAGTTCTGTGAAATTGTGTAGCCATTGGACTACCAGGATATACAATGTTTAATTGTGTGTTAGAATGACTGTGTAGATCGCCCGCGAACACTCTTGGAAAGTGTGCGAATCTTTTTAAGTCCACTTCTGGACTTACGTGAGGAGGTATAGCTCCCCTAACGTGAGTAAATAGCGGTTGCCTTATATTGAATTGTTTAATGTGCCACTTCCTATGTAACTCACAATAGGGAAGTATACCAAAGTGCTCACCTTTATAGATATAATCAATTATTTCTACCAAAGGATTTAGTTCTGTTGTTGCACTTTTTAGTTGTGTAAAAAACGTTTTGCCTTTTCTTGTAGCCTCGTGATTACCGTCATATATTAATGTGGGAATTTTTACTCCACTTATAAATTCAAAGTATAACTCTAATTCTACCATCGAAGGAATTCTATCAAATAAATCTCCTCCAATAATGTGTAAATCTACGTCATTTTCTAACTGTCTAATTTGTTCAACAAAGAGCCTAAATCTATTCCGAGCCCACGAAACTGGGACATTCCTTTGTCCCAGCTTCAAATGCCAGTCGGCAGTAAACAGAATTTTGTCTACCACGGTTTTTTATTTCCGTTGCTAAATTCCTTTGCGACTTCATCGGGAGTTTCATTTCCTAAAGATCTAATCCTCTCCAAGAGTTCCTTTTGTGCTTCCACAGTAGGTCTAGGTAAAACATCATCCATTGATCGAAGTTCGGCAATAGATGCCATTTCAGCTTCGTCTAATGATCTTGTTTTACATCTCAAAACTTGTAATTGATACTCGACATTAAATGCCATCGGACCAGTCTTTACTCGTTTAAAATGTATGTCCCAACCTGTTTCAGGATCTGTTGGATCGCCTAAATCTTCTGCTGCAAGCATTATCTGCTCTAACAATTTTTTCTTTAGATTCAGGACTTTTACTTGTCCATCGCCTGGGTCTATACATTGAATTGCATATGCCCAACCGCATTTCATATCTGGATAAAAGGTTCTTACCCAGTCTTTTTCTATATTGTTGAAGGTTTCAGAATCTCTGTCGAAAGATAAACATTCCATAGGAATATTTTTGTTGTTTTCGCCTTTAACCCAATATACATATCTAGGTAGTATATCACCTACCATACGAACGACATTGTCGCCATCTCTATATGTGAATTGATTAATAGTTGATTTCTTTGCTTTGCCCTCAAGCTGACCAAATTTTATAGCCATTGTTTTTCTCCTTTAAGTGACTTCTTCAAATCGAAAATGTACTTTGTTATCTTCAATCTTCAGTAGCCTGTTGTTGTTAATTGCGTCCTCAGACACTGGTAAGTGTAAAAGGTCTATCGTTGTTTTTCTCGAATCGTAATAGGCATTTAAATTTCTATAACTAGCGATAGCTATATACTCTACCCATTCTCGATCAGAGAACTGTGGTCTATTTATAAAGACAGCTTCGGGGTTTACTAAGAAACTGAAGCCTGACCAGTCTTTTCCAAAATATTTATATAATGGATCACGATAATTTTTAGGTGTAAGATTATAAGTAAGTGAATGCACTATTAGCAGTATTTCATTTTCCTTGCCTTTAGTTGCTTCTAAAATCTTTTTCCAATTAAATCGTATCACTATTATACCAAAATTTTAACTCGGTGTCAAGAACTAAATTTCAAAGGTGATTAATGTCATACCCTTGCTTCATATAGTATCCTAACCTATTATTCGCTTGTCTGCGGGCAGTCTTGCCCAACAGATTAATATCTATTACCACGGGGGTCTTCTTACCTTCTTCCCGCCTTATTATTCTTCCTATTAGCTGTGTTAATAAAGGTTCGTTATTAACTGGAGTTGCTAAAAGTAAACAACTTAAACAGTTAAGAGAAATACCTTCAGAGAATATAGACTGTGTTCCATAAAGGATGTCTTTATCATCATATATCCTATTCATCATTTTAGGTCTTTCTGTATGTGGCACTTCTCCTGTAATAACTAGTGCTTTATCTCCACTCAATTCAGCACAAGTTTTTAGCAAATCAACTCGGTCTGCTACTACTAAAACTTTATGTCCTTTAGCTGCGTAAGCACTTGCTATTAATGATACTGAATGTCTGTATTCCTCATTATAAGCCAACTGATTAATCTTTCTAGCCCAGGGAATGGCTGCTCCGTCTAAGAATCTAATCTCTGTATGAATTATATCTATAGTTGGAGTCATGTAGTTTTCTTTTGGGGGAGTAATGACATTTTGTCCAAAATAATCTCTGAAAACTACATGTTTACCATCTTTTCTTTCTATTGTGCCTGATAATCCTATCTTGTATCTTGCTCGACTTTTATCTACAACTCTTGCAAAAGTAGGACTACTAACATGATGCATTTCATCTAGAATTAATAATCCAAATTCATTTATTATGTCAGGAATTCTTCGGTATAAAGACTGGACATTTCCAATTACAATAGGACTATCAATATTAAATTTTCCACTACCTATAATTCCAGTTTCAATTCCAAAGACCTTTTGTACTTCTCTTACCCACTGTGATCTTAAAGCTAATGTATGCACTACTACTAATGTTTTCTGTCCAAGTTTACTTGCGATTGCTAACGCGGTAAAAGTCTTCCCCCAACTTACCCAAGCGTTTATTATACAATTATCATAAACATCTCTGTAAACTTCACTTTGGCTCTGTCTTAAATCGAACTTAAAAGGAGGAAATTCTACTGGAATTTTCTTTCTCTTATCAACTATCTCATAGTTAGTAGGTATTAAATCTTGTCTACCTATAGGCATAGTCACTAACCCGTTCCTGACAAATCCCATGTTCTTTATAACTTCAGGTGGATCAGTCGGTTTATATGAAGGTATTTTATATGTTAGTTGTTTATCAATTATAGATTCAAGATGATCATTTACTTCTATATAAATTCTATTACTTAGTACTGCTTTCATATTTTTCTTCTTGTATCTTTTTTCCATTCGGTTGAATACTCATAAAAAAACCATGGAAGAGTATTTTTATATATAATACCTGCCCACATATATTCCACTTCAGGAGGTCTTTCTACTTCTATAGGAAAATTTATATCTTTTAACCATAGTAAAGATACTATATCTTTCTTTTCCACATTCAATATTTTATGATATATTAATGGAAAGAAATTTTGTTTAGTATATGAAAAAAGCTTTCCTAAAGAATCTATATACATATAGCCTCTATGCATTACTAATCCTGATAATGATTTTATCATGTATCTTAATGGGTATAAATTAGGAAGACTTGTCTGTAATCTTCTCGCCCCTAATGTATCTCCACTCATATTAGTATCGTCTAAAACTTTATTATCTGCAAAGACAACTCCATCTTCAGTTTTTGTATCTTCCGTTCCGACTACATATATTGGAAAATTTATTTCTTCTAATTTCATAAAAGTCTTTTATGAAAATCCTTAAATACTATAATTATAATTAAAAGACAGAATAAAAGCCAAGGAATATCAAGTTTATTCATATCATCACCTCTTTTAAAAGACCCATTAATAGTATTGTAGCAGCTACTGTATTTAAAAACATTATTGATCTATCTTGCCATTTAAAGCCAACAAAAATCCAACCACTACAGCCTAAGAAAGATAAAGTAACATCTACCATATGAAGTATATCTAAAGCTCTTAGTATAATTGCACCAAGAATTAAAAAACTACTACCCCATTTTACCCACCAAGTAATATCATTTAGGGGTGTAACATGATAAACTACTCTAGCTTTAGAGTAGTCTTTTGTATTTTTCTTCAAATTTCCCATTTGAATAGTCCTCCGATATATCAAATTCACAACCAATAGGAGAGCCTGAAATATAAACTCCTCTATCCATTTGCATAAATTCTTTTAATTTTTTACAATAATGATCTATTTCATGTTCTGGAACTTCTGCCAATACTGAGTCATGTACTAAGGCAAAAATCTTACTTTTTAAATAATTTTTTTCTATATAATTGTGCATATCTATAGCACCAGATAAATTAATATCACTAGCTACAGATTGTACTAAGAAGTTAATACCTGATCTTATTTCATGACTAGCAATACCTCTATCTGTAGATTTTACATTTTCTAATCTTCTCTTTCTTCCGAAAGTAGAATAAATAAAAGCATTAGTTTGAATAAATTCTTTACAGAGATCTAACCAATCTGCAAGTCTTTTGAATTGAAAGAAATAATCATCAATGACACTTTGTGCTTCTTTTGTTGAAAAATATGAACCACTATCTTTTGTTACTTGTTGAGATATTTTATGAGCTCCTGCCCCATACATGATTCCAAAAGTAACAGCTTTAGCGGCTTGTCTTTCTAATTTATAATGTTCTGATACTTCTTCTACTTTACAAGGTAGTTTAAATACTAATTTAGCAATAGAACTATGAAAGTTTCCTCCTGTTCTAAATATTTGTTGTAGATTTTTATCATCTGATAAGGCTGCGGCAACATATACTTCTGCTGTGGTTAAGTCCATAGCTACTATCTTATTCCCTTCTTTAGCTTTTATACAACCTTTAATAATTGGATTGTCTCTTGGAATTTGTTGCATATTAAGTTTACCACTAGAAGATAGTCTGCCAGAAGTTGTACTATGTAAATTAAAGTTAGTTCTTAATCTCATATCTCTATCTAATTGAGGAATGATTTTATCAAGATAAGTATTTTTAATTTTTGATTTTTGTCTAATATTAAGTATTAATTGTGGCACATCATGTTTTAAAGCCAACGCTCCTAAAACTTCCGCATCAGTACTATGAGCACCTGTACCAGTTTTTTTACCTGTAGGTTTTAAACCAATATAATCGAATAAAAGACTTCGTAATTGTACTGTACTATTTGGATTAAATTCTTTCCCTTGTCCTTTTTCAAAGATTTTAATCTCTTTAAAATCATAAAGACTATTTATTGCTTCTTCTATTTCTTTTTCCATTAAATTTTGTGATAACTCTAATCTTTTTCTGTCAAATGGAACTCCTATATCCTGAATATCTTTTAAGAATAACATACCTGGAATGAGTATTTGATCGTAAACTCTTTCTAGTTTTGGGTTTTTTGCTATTGCTTCTTTCATTTTGTGAAAGATTATAAGCGTTACTACAGCGTCCATAGCTGAATATACTTGCATAATATCAAATGGTATCATTTCCCAACTAAATTGTGATTTTAATACTCTATTCTTTTTACAATAATTAGCTATATAGTCTGTTAAAGGTTTTTCATAATTACCATATTTTGTATGTCTTAATGCTAATTGTTTTAAACCATGAGTTCCTGGGTTCTCATTCAATAAATAATGCAATAACATAGTATCTTCTACTCTAGGAAATGTAAAATTGAAATGATACTCTAGCATAGCTATATCAAATTTTGCATTATGAAATACTACTATTTTCTCAGTAAATAAGTCTTGTAATAGTAGTTCTACTGTAGAATCTATAATATCTGTTAGAATATATACTCCTTCATCTTCTCTATAAGATAAACTAATACCAAGAATATATCCGTCTCGAGGAAATAATCCCGTTGTTTCAGTATCGCAAGCAATATATTCTGAACTAGACTGTATAGCCTTTTGTATAAATTCTATTGCCTCATCTTTATCAGTTATTCCCTTAAAATTATCTGTAGAATATTCCACAGGTTTTAGTTCACCTTTTATATACTTAACTATATTTTCTACTGATTCGTCCCATGTTCGTCTAGCTTCAGGCTTAAACGTAAGCATAGCAGGGTTTATAACTGGGAGAAATTTGTTATCTATTAAACGCCCACTATGCTCCGTTATTGATCTTTCGTTTGTAAAAAATAGTAATGATTCTGATCCTACTAGAATAATCCAATCATAGGTATCTAAATCTATTTCAATATCTACATCACGTTTTAATACCTTCTTTTTTTGCTCTGAGCAAAGATGGTAATGATCGAACTCAAATTCATTGTTAAAATGTCTTACGTAATCTGTTCTGTTTGGTGCTTTATCAATTAATGCTACTCTTGTCTGGTTCTCCATATAACCACTCCTTTAAATTTGTTACTCGGTTTTCAGGTAGTGCGCCAGGATCTAATCCTTGATCCATTCTCACTACTTCTGATAATAATTCTACTTGATCGCAGAGTTCTGCTACATTCTCTGCTGCCTCTTGTCCTGCTGTATCCCCATCGAAAAGAATATCTACTCCACTTACTCCTTGAACTTTTAGTATAGATAATTTATAAATATCTATAGTTCTAGTTCCAAAACAACACATCGCATTAGGTAATCCTTTATCTAAAAGATTAATTGCGTCAAAAATTCCTTCAACTAATACTACCCTACCTAAAATTGGTCTGGCATGTGAAGGGAATAAAGGCATCTTAGCTTTAGGTGGGAATATCATATACTTAGGGACAACTGTACTATCCATATGTCTACCTATAAAAGCCGTTATTCTGCCTGTAATATCCTTAATTGGAAAGACTACCCTTCCAACATATTGTGGTTCATGATGTGTAAATGCTCCATATTTAATATATGTTTCAGGTTTTATACCTCTAAAATTCCCCTTGTAAAGCAGGAAGTTTTTAGGCATTTCTAGTCCCACATTTTCAACCAGTTTATCACTAATCTTTTGTTTCATTCTAGCTCTTTTCTGTTCTAGAAATGATACTGGTGTATCAAAATACTTAAATATATTTCCTTTATATCCACAAGAAAAACAATGAAATATTCCAGTAATTTTATCAATTCTCATAGAAGGATTACTATCATCATGATCTGGATTTAAACAATGTATGACAAAATCTCCACCTTGTTGCAGGTATCCTAACTTCTTTTTCTGTATTAATTCTTCTACGTTCATATTCTTTCTACAAGATATAACATAAACCCTACTAGTATACTTAAGAATACAAATACTGTTATCCAAAACGTTAATACTTCGAGAAATTTTTGAAGAAACGAATTCATTATTTATGCCCTCGTTTCTTCACGATTTCTTGATGCCTGTTTCTGTAGTATGACTGGATTTACTATATTTAAAAAATCAATAGCACAATACTTTAAGTTCATTTGAAACCAACACCTTTGACAGTATTTATTTAGTGTTTCTGCTAAAGTGATTTGATCCCATACTGTAGGATTATCTAGTTGATGCTCTTTCCATTTTCCAATAATTTCTTTTGTACTATCATTATTAGGAAGATACATAGCTGCAGACATTAACTCCCATTTAGGTGGATGTAATTGTGCTACACAAAATCCCATTTGATTTTTTCCTTTAAATTCTTCCCAATTTGGTATTCTTACAAATTCTGCATCAACGTCACAATAAAATAAATCATCTTCTTCTTCATTTAACATTGACTCAATAAACTCTGGTTTAATTGCACAGTTTTCTTCCCAAGTATCTCTACTAGGGTATTCTTCAATTCTATAACTCACATTATATTTGTCCATAGATTCCACATAGTTTGGAACTATTACACTATAATTTGGAGTAAAATAACTAATTACTTTCATAAGTGTGTAAACCCCTTTATCCATCTTCCGTGACAATCGCACTGAAATGGGTGTGATAATATTGGCTCTGTAGTATTATAATCAAACGTGACTTCTTCTCCTTCAAGAATGTCTCGTTCTGCAACTACAATACCTTCTAGACAATCATCGATTACTATTATTTTTGCACTAGGATTACAATGATGGTTCATATAACCGCCCTCATAGTGCTCGATATTTTTACTCCTTATTCTTATAGAAGTTTTGGTTGATATCGGCAGAGTCGTACCTTTTAGTATAAGGATTATATTACCCTTGTTTATTGGTTCGTCTGCAAATAAACCGTGCATACCTTTCTTTATTCTTTTAACTATTAATTTCATAACTCATGAACCTCCTCATTCATTTTTGTTTGCATTTCTGATCTTTCTTTAGGGTTTAAAGCACTCTTTGGTCCAACTTTTAATGTGCTCCAATCCATTTCACTAGTAAAACTTTCCATTGGACCGTTTCTCATTTTCTTACAGATAAAACTAATACAATTATCAGTAGGATCCCAAGTCTCTAAAGCATATGCCGCATCTGCTGCATCAAGAATACCTTTTGCAAATCTTGCTTCTCCTGTATTATCTGTTTGGTATGGAGAAAAGAACAATACTCCATAATCTTGAGAATATTGTTTTAAAGTTTTACTAATCTCTATTTGTTCAGTCCAATCATACTGTCCACTTTTATGTGGAGCTGCTGATCTTCTGACTTGATTAATATAATCAACTATTACAACACCCAAATCTAGATAATTCATTCTATACTCTACTTCTGCTTTAATTTTTGCAAGCGTTAGTGTAGTATCGAATACAATATCCATCTGTTTATCTTCTCTTAATGGGAGTTTTGTAACATCACTTTGAAACTTATCATAATCAGCATGAGTATAAAAGTCCATCAAAACACTACTACTACCTTCAAATCTATCGGCTTGCCATTCGGCTAATTTTTGATATTCTTTTTTGGTTAACATTCTACTGTTTAGTCTGTTTAATGGTATGTTTGCTCCTAAGGCTGCTAATCGTCTAAAGGTTTGTTCTTTGGTCATTTCTATTGTAAAGTATAAAGAACTTCTACCTATATTAAATTGATTCAAAGCTATATTGGCACAAGTAAGAGATTTACCACTACCTCTGCGTCCACCAAGTAATACTAAATCTGTTTTAGTAAATCTCATTCTCTGATCAAATTCATCATTCAATCCTAGTGGTATATAATTTGCTATTTCTTCTTCAGTTTCTAAAGCACTTATCTTCTGCATACTAATAGTTTCTGTGTCTGTTTCTACTTTATTTCTTAGATTTATTACTATTCCTTCTATAGATTCTATATTCTCATCAGCAGTTGACATACCTGCTGATTTTTCAATATAGTCGTCCATCTCATCAAGTATCTCTATCTGAGTATATTCGTTCTTTAGGTATTCTAATAGTTGATATGGATTTGAGTCCACTTCTAGGGATTCTATTGCGTAAATTTTTTCTTTTAATGACTGATCCCTGAGTTCTAATTTTAGATCATCAAAAGTTGGGAGAGCAAGATATTGCTCAAAATGTTTGTTAATAGCTCTATGCACAGCTTGATAATCTGGGGGTAAGTAATGCTGTTGCAGGTTACCCCAAGTCTCTGTGTCTTGCTCTATTATTATTTTATTGATTAATGCAGACGCAATATTCAAATTTTTCTCCCAGATTTAGTCAAAGAAATTCTAGAGAGACGAATCTCTCTAGATTTCAATGATGAATGAATAGCTTAGCTAGCTACTCTTTCTTTGCGTGCTGCACCATCATAATCAGCTGCGGTAAGTCCGCGTCTGGTTAGCATAGTTTTAACACCACGTTCAGTTTTACCAATTTCATCAGCAATGTCAGCAACATTCATGTCGCTAATATCACCAAGTTCAGTTAAAGCATCTACTTTAGAAGCGGCTTGGCTTTCCTTTTGTTTAGGAATAGCATTAATTTCGCCAGTTCTTAAGAAAGAAAGTGCTTTACCACGAATAGAATTGATAGGTCTATTGAGAGCTGCTGCGATTTCTTCAACAAACGCACCATCTGCAACCATTCCTAGGAAGGTTGACTCTTCGTCTGGTGAGTATGTTCTAACGCTTGCAGGTTTCTCAGTAGGCTTGACGTGTCCAGTAAGTTCCATAGAAAGAATCTTACCTTGAATTGACTTAGCTGTATAATGTCCATCAGCAAAAGCTGCTGCGATTTCAGCGTAAGTATATTGCCCACTATTCCCAGTTACGAACTCGGAAAGTGTTGCTTCTTCTTCATCTGAGAAAGTTTTTGTTGAGACACTAGATGCCAATTCGACATCAAATCCCATTTTTCTCAATTTAGAAGAAACTGAACGAGGGCTAGTGCCAAGTTCATCTGCTGCTTCTGCTACAGTTGCTTGGCTTATAGGGCTTTCATTCCCTACAAAGTTTGTTAGCGTATCAGTACGCTCGTCTGTCCACTTAGGTACACCCATGATTTTCTCCTGTGATTAAATCGTTAATATTATTTACTATTGTTATGTTGTTTTGTTCCGCCTTTTTAGTTTTTGCAGAGTTTATCCCACTCTCATTAACTAAAATCGAAACATTTTTTGTTAAACTACTATTTACTATATAACCGTTCGCTTCTAAAATTTCTTTAGCGATAGCTTTAGTCTTATAGGAGTTTAGTTTGCCAGATATACAAACAATGCCTTTTGTTTTTTCTTTACTAACCCATTTTGAAGGTTTCGTTTTCCAACTAAAAGGCAAAGTTTGATACTGATTGAAGCTCTTGAGCCATTGTATTAAATTATCCGTAACTTTTTGACCTAATCCTGCTCTCTTACATGAGTCAGCTGTTATCTCAGAAATATCTGAAACTGTCCCACATAATTTTTCGGAAGCTGATCTGCCAAAAAGTGGGATAGAAAACGCTGGTAATAGAGTTTGTAAGTCTGCGTTCTTACTTTTTTCTATCTCATCAACTAATTTCTTAGCTAATTTACTAGAGCCCAAACAGTTCTCTACATAGTCATAATCTAGTTCATAAATCTTATTGATACTATCTAGGGATAATTTCTTAACTGTCATAGGTCCAAGACCTTTAATTTTTAGAGTCTTAGAAAAATGTTCAACCAATTTCGTGCTTTTAGCTGGGCAAGTTTTACTCATACAAAAGAGCTGATCGCCTATCCATTCTAATGTAGAACTACAACTAGGACAGTTTTTTGGTGGTAAAATTGTTGTGCTTGACATTTATTCTATTTCTCTCACTATTTATATATTATATCAAATCAGACCGCGATTGTCAAGAATTATTTTTCAATAACTCCTACAATTCTAGGAATAATTTCTCCTGATCTAATTATTTTAACCCGAGATCCAATTTCTAATCCTAAATCTTCAATATATGCGATATTATGTAAGGTTGCACGACTTACTGTCGCTCCCCCAATTTTGACTGGTTCTAGTATGGCTACTGGCGATACCTGACCGCTTTTTCCAACCTGCCAAATTACGTCCTTTAGAATTGTTTGTTGAATTTCTTGTTGTTCTTTGAGTGCGTAAGCTCCACGAGGATGGTGTGAAGTGTAACCCAGCTTTGTAAATTCTTTATTATCATTAAGCCTGAATACTCGACCATCATGTGGAAATTCTTCCCACTCTGAATCTGTTATTACATCAAACCCAAAAACACCTAATACATACATATCATCTTCGTATAACTTACTGCGGTTTCCATATATTTCCATATATTCTCCTTCTGTTTCTATTTCACATTGAAAATCGTATGCTATAAAAGAAAGATCACGGGAGTCAAATTCCTTATTATCCTTTAGGTTTAAAGCACCTGCAGCATAATTTCTGGAATTAGGTATGTTTTTGGGAGCAACGACTTCTCCCGTGACCTGTATCCAAGAATACACCCACTCAACACAAACGTTGGACAGGAGTTCGGATACTAATTTTGAATTAAATATTTTATCTGTGATATCTACTCCTTCGATACCATCTCCTCTTGTTAGAGCTTGAACTAGCAAACCTTCTTTATAAAGTAAACTAATACAAGCTCCATCTAATTTTGGAGTCTCTATAATTTCTGAATTGGGATAAGAGTTTAAAGGATTTTTTCCGCTTCCTGCGAAAACTTTTTGTAAACTTCGTAAGCGTTTCTTATGGAATACTTTACCCGTAGGGGAATAACCAACTTGATTCCAATTATACTGATGAGCTAATTCATCAAACTGAAAGTCCTCCATAATTGGATTACCCTCATAATATGCTTTACTTGCTCTTTCTAGTAGATTTTTAATGCTCACGCTCACTCCCTTTTTTTCATTTTATATACATATTATACAAAAAGTTAAGGGGAAAGTCAAGAACTATTATAAACTTCGGTTATAAGTTTTCCAAAATGTTTGTGTATCATCTCCTTGCTTTCTGCAAGAGATAAGATTTCTACTAGTGCTGCGAATAATTCGTAGGAATTTGTGAGATCTAAAGGCATAGCTATCCCTTCTTTTGAAGGTTTCCACTCTTCTTCAAAATCTAAGTAATACTTTCTTAAATGTATATACTCTATATCTCTAAATGTATTTATTGTTAAACGAACTTGTTCTAATCCGTTTTCTTTTTCATGAATAATTCGTGAGTATATTTCAGGTTCTTGCCATATATCTACCATTCGTCTCTACCTTTGTTTTTTAATATAGCGTTCAAAGGGACAATGCTTGTTACATTTGCAGGACGCAAAAGTCTATAGGAATCTGTATCCCAACAAAACAGTAGAACTGTTTCTTTACTCTCTTTAGCACGATTGTGCTTTCTTTGTATGTGAGGAGTAGTGAAATCCAGAGTGCAAACATTGTATTTTAACTTTCGTGAGTTTGTACTACGATAAGTAATTACAGCATCTCCACATTCTGTCACTCTCTCCTTAAATTTTTCTTTGTCCACTTGAACACCTTAAATTTAATGTATATTAAACTATGGTGTCACTAACTTTTCCTTCTTAAAATCTGCTGGGATTTAAGGGTTGTACCAGTTATTTTTGATCCTAAATTTTTAGGTCTTAATTTTGGGTGCAAAAAGACGTAGGTATTAAAATACCTACGCTTTATTTAATTTGATATTTGTTCGGCTATATGCTTAGCTGCTTTACCTGAAATCTTGTCAATGATATTCATATCAAGACTTCCACCTACTGCCGTAACAGCTTCAACTAACATCTGATGACAAGCAGCTTTACTTAACCTGCCTCCACCAGTCGTTCCTGAACTATTACTTTTAGAAGGGTTTTTCTTAACATATACGCCAGCTCTAGTAAGAATCATTCTTACACCATTTGGTGATTCACCTAATTCTTCAGCTATAACCTTAACGATTTCCATACTCGTTTCTGGAGTAGCTTCTTCGCCCGTATACATATCGATTGCAGACTGCTTTTTATCTTCATCCCATGCCATTCTTTTTCTCCTAATTGAAGAGCCAATACAGTAGCCTGTTTTAGCTCTTTGTTCTAAATAAAACCTATCCCCCACTCTTTAATCTTTCCACTTGTTCCACTAATTCTTTTATTCTCTTGTATGCCTTGTATAGTTGAGTGTTCATTTCATAAATTTCTTTTTTATGCTCTTCTACTGACATCATTGGTTTATTTAAACCCCAAGCCTTCAATGTAGTATATTCTTCTACAATTTTTGGTTCAATTTGGTCATGAATTAAACCACTTAAATAATTAAGTCTTGCCTCTTGCTCCGCCACTCTAGCCATTACTTGCCTGCAGTATCATTTCATCAATACGAGAATTAATTACATTAATTGCTGTGTGTAAATGCCCTGTATCTTGGGGTTCAAGTCTTGATGTTAGTATTTCTACTTCTTTTCTTAATACTTTAATTGCTGCAATAAGTTCTTTTTTGTTAATCATCATCTTCTCCTGTAAATCGAGGAGCATCTACTAAAGCCTTATTTACTGCTGCTTTGAGTTTTAATAAACTTTGCTTCATATGTGATTGAGTAAATCCGTCATTATAAGGGTTTCTCATTTCATAATTTAAATCTCTTATTGCCTCTAATGCACCATTACTATCAGGTGAATATTCAATAGGTTTATTATAACCTAATCTCCTACTACTTTCAAACATTTGATTTTTCCTCTCTTTCCTAAATTTATTTTCATTATTCTATAATAACAAAATTTGAGAATAATGTCAAGAATTATTTTTTTGATCTATTTTTAAAACTGCATTGATAAATGATTCGATAAATGCGTCATCAAAATATAAACAAACAATCATTGCAGGTGCAAGCACTGTAGCAAACCCAAAGAACCATATCCCTGCCATAAAATTATGTCTCGTTGCCATACTTTCTGGAAACTCTTCTCGTATTATTCGCATGGCAGGGAGATATAATGCTAAGGTAGAAGTAACACCCCCTCCTAATGCAAATGCTAGATAATACATCAAACCTTCTGCCATCATATATCCTCTAATGTATAGTCCATAGGTTTATCAGTTTTTAACTCTACTTTATTACCATTCATTATCTTAAACTTCATGTGTTTAGGTGTGCGTTTGTACCATTTTCTTAATTCCCACTTTCTTACTAATACATCAATAATTTCGCCTTCTCTATCATACTGATTATATCTTATAGTGAGTCTTTGATGTTTTTCAAATAAGGATAATATAAATATACCAAATCTTTTAAGATAACTAAGAAAAATCTTAAAGTATATCCATATTAATTTTGAATAAACTTTAATAACTCTATAAATCTTTTTACTTATTTTTTCCTTTTTCATATAATCTTTTCCTTAATCTTATATTTTCTTCTACAAGTTTATCTATAAGTGTTGTATTAATTTTAATAGTTTTTAAAATTTGACTATTTTCTGTATTATTTTTATTCATAAATTAAATATTTCCATTATGTTATGTAATTAGATACTAATATTATCATTAATACTACAAATAATATATTATATACTAATATGTCCTTATTTTTATTCATAAATTATTTACATCTAAATCATACTCATCTACTAGATGTTGTATTGATGCTAGATCATAAGAAAGGGCTGTAGTCCAACCTTTAAACCTTCTAATGCCAGACCACCATGGAACCCACATACCTTCTTTCCATTCTATCGGCACCCAATAATGTATTTTATAAGCCTTACATCCTTGTTGTTGAGCTCTTTTAGCGCTAGAAGTAATATCTTTTACTATCATTCCCGCTTTTCCGCCTTTTGTATCTGGGTGATTTTTATTAAACCATACCCATTCTCCAATTTCAAACTCTTCTTTTACACACTCGTCTGGTGGTATAAAGGTTTCCCCTTGTGCAATTCGAGCGGGCACTCCCACTCTATTTATAACATTTGATACGAAAGGAGTAGAACGATACAAACTTTTAGCAATATCAGTTATAGGGAGTCCCATTAAATAGTCTAAAATTATGGTTTGTATTTCATCTTCAGAGGCAGGTTTACCTCTGTTTTTATCCATTCGAGACCTTCTCCACTCTTTCTCTTCTTCGTAGTTTCGTAATATCTTAGCAAGTCTAGTCGTATTATAACTAATATTCAGCATTTCGCAAGCTGCTTTTTTAGTTATAGGTTTACTTGAACTAAGAGCTTCTGCTACTCTTTGTAAGTTTGTGTCGTTTAATTTTTCGTGTGCTTTTTTCTTTATCACCATTAGTGAATACTCACATTTTTTGGTATAAAACTTGCGGGAGTTCCTTCACAACTCTCTATGAGTTCTTCTTCTGGTTCAAAAACTACTTCATAATCTTCGTTTCGCAGTTCTTTACTAGCTTCATACATTATTCTGAAAGTTTCTAGATCTGGAGCTATTACTCCCTCATAGTCCTTTAAGAATGCTTTGTATGCTTTTTCTAGTTGTTTTTCTGTATATAATACTAACATCTTTTTTTCCTTGTTTGTGGGAGGGCAAAGTATATTGCCCTCACGTTATAATTTATCTTAATGATTTTAGATAATTTAGAACAGATTTAACTGTAAACATTTGTTCTATTTCAAATTCTGGAATTTCTATATTAAATTCCTCTTCTAAACATAAAACTATTTCTATTGTGTCTAAAGAATCTGCACCTAAATCGTCCATAAAATTAGAATCTAAACTAATATCCCCTTCAGGTATTCCTAACTGACGAGATATTATACTGTATAGTATTTGTTGCTTATCCATTATTCTATCCTTTACTGTTAATTTTATCTTTCGCAGTACCAGCATATAAACCGAACCAAGCTGCTCCTGCACCTACTATGATACTAACTAAACCAGACTGTTCTAGTGTTGGCTCTGGTAGTTCCATAAACCATATCGTACAATAATACAATAAGAACATATAGATACTTAAGAACGCTCTAGGGAATATTCTCCATGCGTCTACCATGTTAGATAACCATATCCATTTTTGCCATGGATTCTCTGGCTCTAAAGCCATCTCCATTTCCATGATCTTTGCTTTTAGTTCCCCTATTTCTTGAACCATAGCCATAAACTTATTTAAGTCTAATTCTACTTCATTACGACTCATGTCTCCATGAAAAGATTCGTGTCCATTAGCCATATTACTGTTCCTTTACAAAAGTGTATATTCCATACAGAATTCCTGCATAGGCTAACCACTTTGCTATGGGGGAAGCTACTAAGATTGCAACACTAATTGCTATCACACTCACTCCGTCCCAAGAGGTTCTTTCCGAAACTCTAGCTTTGCACCATGCGATGCACTTATTAAGTATTTCCATACTTTTTCTCCCTTTGCTTTTAAAGCTCGACCCGTTTTCTTGGGGTCAGGTATTTTGTTTCGTAATACTCTCGAAACTTATTGTCTTTCATATATTCTATAATTGCTTTAGCAGATACTTGATCTGATTTAATACATTGTGCTAAAAGTTCAAAATTTTTCTTTTTCATTTTTATCTTCCATTGCTATCAAGGCATAGTGAACAATCTTCATAAGATTTTCTTTCTTGTTTTCACCCTCTTTTTTTCCATATCTTTGTGCATACTTAATTATATTACCTAAGCAAAACCCTTCTAAATGTCCTGCCTCGGCTATAAACTCAGTAGCTTGTTTTGTGCCATGAGCATAATGTTGCCTATAAGTGCTTCTTATGTATTGCAACGTATCCTGCATCTTAGCTTCTTCACTAAATATATATTTCATACTGTATATAGGTTTATTATAGTTATCTATAAAGTCCATTTCAGGATTCCTTTATTACTCCCTTTTTAGAGAGGCTGCATATAAAATATCATGCTCTATTTTTAAGGACTTAACTTCACGTTCTAGTTTTTCTAGTCTTTTACTATCAGCATAGTGTGCCTTTATATGATTCTTTATACTCATAGAATGTAATGATTCATGAAATTTTTTAATCCATTCCATCATTCTTTATCTCTTGGGTATAAGCCTATTGAAGGTCTTGACGAATCTGCCTTCACTTTATCACTATCAGGTGTTGTAACTGTTTTATAATATACTATTATTTCTTTTTGTTCTAGTATATATCTTCTCATCTCTTGTAGGTTTCCACTCATTTTTTCATATCCTTGTGGACTTAATGCGAAAAATGTTGGAACTTCTTCTACCCCTTGTATCTTTGAAAGTCTTGCTAAAAATTCATCTATATTTTTCTCACTCACAACAAACCAATCAGGTCTTTCTAACTGAATAGATTTTGGCAAAGGTGGGTGATATATTTCAATTTGTATTGGTTCCGTAATAATCTCTACGGGATTTGGTGCGGCTCTTCGCCCACCCATTGAACAACTACTAATTAGTAGTATCAGTATCAGGGGTAGGGTTGTAATCTTGAGGTTCTGTTTCATCTTCTATTACCTTAAAAATTTTATCTGTTGCATTATTCGCTCTAGTTTCGATGAGCCCAGGCTTTGCTCTAGCCAATTTAGTGAGATCATGTTTCTTAAAAATTTGGAGATATGCTTGTGTTTCTTGTTGGATTTCTTGGTTCTTTCTTGTAAGAGCATCGTTTGCCATTCTTTGCTTTTCATAAGACTCTGTAAGAGCTTTAAACGCAGCTTCTTGTTGCTGATTTTTGAGATCGAGCGCAGCCTTCTCTGAAGCGAGTACTTCGTATCGTTCCATTGTATCTGTGTACCACGTATATGCGCCACCTGCTAATCCCCCTAATACTATTAATATGTAAATATATTGCATTATTTTAATTTTTTTGTTTGTTTGTACCAAACTACTTTTCTCAAAGTAGGATCATACTTTTTTAACCTTAACTTTCCAGTATTGTTTCTGGTATTAGTTGTTGTAGTATAATAATGTGGAGACTCTGTGCTTTGCATTTTTATGAAAACTCTCGTTTGTTTTTTCTTTTTCTGACTGGGCATATTAAAAACTATAATTTACTGCTGCAATTATGTTTCCTTCATTTACTTCAGGCATGAATTTAAATCCGACATTCCAATCTCCAAAAGATTTAAATACTCCTATTGTTACAAAATCATATCCATCTTCCCACTTTCCATACTCGAATGTTACATCTACATAAGGAATTTGTGAGACTGGCACTTTAATATTATAAAATCTTTGCACATCTAAAGAATCATCTAAATCAAAATAGAACTCAAACTCAACGATATCGCGATAAATTGCAGTTGCAAAACCCTCGGTTACGTTATCAAGAACATCTCCTGACCATTCATAATGAATTGCTCCAACTCCAAAAGCCCAATCCCCATAAGGTTTAAAATTATAACCCCCATAGAAATTATACTCTTCACTTCCGTCATGTGTTAGTGAGTCTACTCCGCCTACCCAAACTCCTGCATAAGCACCTTTGTAATCATACTGTGCTTGAATTTCTGTCATAGGTGTGAATCTATTTTGGTCATATCCTCTCCACATATAGTTTGATCTTACTCCAGTTTGACCGCTAAAACCATCTTCAGCGTATGCAATAAAGCTAGCTTGTAGTAAAATAAATAACACTGTTAGTGCTGTAATAACTTTTTTCATTTTAATCTCCTAAAATAATGAAAATACTGTATCAACTAAGGTGTATAAAAAGAACACCCAGAACAATACTTTATACAAGTCGTCCACTCGTTGTTGTTTTTCTACTTCTTCTGGTGTTGGTTTTAGATTATATACTTTATATCTTGGTTCTTCACCACTATCTTTTTTTCCAAACACTGACATCATAGTAAAATATCAATCAAAAAATAGGTAAAACAAAGCCAGAAACCTCGTTTATAGAAGGTTTTTAGGCGGTTTTGTTTTTCGATTGCTTGATTCATGGATTTCCTGTATCTTTATTAAAAGGGTGAAAGAATTTCGCACTAAGTCGACCACTTTCACCCTTGTAAAATTAACCTTTTATTTCAAAGGTTTTTGGTTTTCTTTCGTCTGGAACGATAGTCTCTATAACGATTTCTAACATTCCATTCTCAAACCTTACATCTTGCACGATTAAATCTTCTTGCAAGGTGAAGGTTCTTTTGAAAGCCTTACCACTAACTCCGCGATGTATATATTCGCTGCTAGTTTCTTGCTTTTTACCCTCAATAGTGAGGATATTTTCTTTAAGAATTACCTCGAGGTCTTTCTTATTCCAGCCTGGAAGCCCTACCTCTATTGTGTAGTTATCTGCTTCTTTGGCTATATTATAGCGAGGGTAATTTACCTCCGCATAAGGTAAAACTTCTCTAGTAAATTGACGATTAAATCGGTCATATCCTAGCCAGAAGTTTTCAAAGTCGGCTAATCCGCCGAAGGTTCGTAATCCAACCATTTTCTTCTCCTTTTTACTGCCCTTTCGGGACATTAATGTTCCACCCTTTCGGTATGGGCTAAAATCTCCTGCTCCAAATTTCCCAATAACTCAGTATAAAGACCTTCAAATCTGTGCGACCAAAGACTGAGTTTTCCTTTATCCCACCCGCCTACTAGGTATGTAGGCTCTGGATACAAGAGGGGCATTTTAACGAGTGCCAACTCTAATTTCTTATATGGATATTATAACAAAAAATACAGTGCTTGTCAAGTATCATTTTTTTCATACTCATCAAAGTCAATAAGTTTATTTTCATCTATAAAGTCTACTGTTCTCTTGATACCTTCTTTAATCCCTAAGTTCCACGAAGTAAAAGAAACACCGAAAACCAGCAAAGATATTAATAGAATTAAGTTTATATCCATCTATTTTTCCATTTTTTCATTATATTATTATAACAAAATATAGGCTTCTTGTCAAGAATTAATTTTAACCAACTTATAAAAAGTTCTTGACATCAAACCCAATTTTTGATACAATATAGTATAAATGGAAAAATAGACTGGAGAATTAGAATTGAAAAGAAAAGGTAAGAAAGCAGTTAAAAAGCCTTGGGACGACCAAGAAGATAACTTATTGAAACAGTATTATGGACAGATATCCATGAAGCAACTTAAAATGATTTTTGAGGGAAGAACTGAACCTGCAATTCAATCTAGAGTCAAAAGACTCCGCAAGAAAGGTTGGAGTTTTAATACTGTGAGAAGGAGTTAACTAGATGCCTAAAGTATCAGTTGGGAACAGGAACTTTGACTTCGCACTTCGGAAATTTAAGCGAAAAGTTAATAAGTCTGGAATACTCCAAGAGTTTAGGGAACGAATGCATTATGAGAAACCTGCTCAGAAGAGACGAAAAACTAAAATGGCAGGAGAGTTGAGATGGCGAAGAAAAGAAAGAGAGCTAGACCCAGTTCGATTTGGGAAAAAGAGAATGTATTAAGGAATTTTGTAGCAAAATATATGCACAAGTTTAATATACACTCTGTTCAACCAGATAAAACAAAATACACTCGTAAAACTAAACATAGGAAAGGTTACTATGAATAAATTTACACAGAAGATAAAAAATGCGTGGAACGATTCAATTTCTTATATACGCGCAATGGGAGAGGACGAGTGGCAGATGTTTGCTTGGTTTTTAGCCACAACTTGTGGATTACTCGTCATACTATGTTTCATTAGAGATCGCTTGATCACATAATGGTTCATTTCTCTAAAAATTGGATAGCCTTAGATGGAGTTTTATCTCATAGATTGAAATCTCAGATAAACGAAACTCTAAGGTCTATACCAAAAAACGATAGATGGGTTGCAAGAGATAGAATTACTAAAAAGAATTTATCTAAAGCTGAGGTTAGATATATAGACTATGATAATACTGATTATATTAAGTCTGTATTAAATGGATTTAATGAGGTAGAAGATCCAACTAAAACTTGGCTAATAAATTTAATAGATACTTATAAATGGTTTTTCGCACCTTTTGATAGTAGCGGAAATACTACTAAAATAGGAGAGTTAAT
>Ga0208896_1000412_pt1 | contig 23861 bp, 19 predicted proteins | sample ETNtaG_27_FD_185778 | JGI IMG/M metagenome (GOLD analysis project Ga0208896, IMG submission 185778) | Marine microbial and viral communities from oxygen minimum zone, Eastern Pacific Ocean - ETNP201406SV63 (SPAdes) (version 2) | ecosystem: Environmental > Aquatic > Marine > Oceanic ... | reverse complement strand
ACAGTGTATAGAAAAAGAAAACATATAAGTTTATGAGTTTTTTAGTGCACGAAATCTCTCTAGAAGTTTTTTTGATTTCCTTCTTTAATCATTAGACCAAGTTCATTTAACTTATTCATATCTAAACCACAAATCACAGGGAGAATACCATGAGAAATTTAAAAATAACCCTATTTACTATTATTTTTTCAACAACAGGTCTTTTTGCCATAGGTGGGATTGGATTGCAATTGGGACAAAGTTCATTCAGCGTTACAGAATCCAGTCCTGAATCCGGAATCCCCGGCGTCACGTTAACAAATGATAGCTTTGATGGAGCATATGTATTTGGCGGGTATCTTTACATTGATGCCATTCCCTTTATTGATCTTGAAGTAGATGCAAATCTACGGGGCAACAAATATGAGATCAATTTTGTAAATGACTTTGGTCCTATGGAACCGATTAAATTTGGATGGGCGAGTGCAGATGTCTACTATACACTGAGAAAGAAAGTTGTTGGTCTATCCATTCCTTTTTTAGCCGGTGCTAAACTCCATGCCGGCGGCGGATATAATACCCATGTAACAACACCGCTTGCTGATATTGATATGATAACAAAACTATTGGACGGTGATTTGTCCCAAGGTGACCCATCAGCTCTTGAAGATAATCTTGAGGATTATTTAAAAGATAATAAAATTGAAGCTTCCGGTTTCCATTTTCAGACCGGCCTTCAATTTAAACTATTGATGCTGGACACGTTCTTGAATTATCGATATACCATCGTGGAAGATGTGGTCCCCGATGCCAGTGGATTTGGCAGTATAAACCTCCGTATTGGATTTGGTATCTGACACCCAGATCAGAATTATTGAAAAAGGGGCAAAACTGCCCCTTTTTTATTTCAATAATATCAGTTTTTGAATTTGTCGCTGTTCCCCGGAAACTAATTTCACTATATACATACCACTAGCCATTCCGTCGGCATTCCAGACAATTTCATGTTCACCAGCATTAAGTTTTTTATTGGCTAATGTTTCCACCAACCGGCCGTTTAGATCATAAATACGTAAAGATGCAGGATACTGTGACCCTACAGAAAACCGAATGGTTGTTGATGGGTTAAATGGATTGGGGTAAGGCACATACAACTTGAATTCATTCGGTAATATTTCTGATCCTGTCCCGGCAATCTCTTCACCAAAAATCATATCTTTAAAGTCATAAGCTTCGTGCAAGGCCCACTGGTCATTTTTGTGGGAGCTGGGTGTACCATCAATATGGATCAGATCGCTCTGCCCCGGAGGGTTTATGTTATAATCGATTATCTCCGTTCCGGTTAATTCATAAGCACCCTGATAAGTACCGTGTGAATTAATATTGTTCGGCACTGATTTCACATCTTCGAGGGTCATACTGGAAAAAGACGTGACAAAATTGGTAATGTAATCTACACCATTACAGATTCCTGCTCCGGAAAACCACGGGCCAATATCGCCGTTATTCCACCAAGGCGCTGGTTTATTATTCCAGTTTGTAAAATATCCCCAATCCGGATTGAGTGTTTGAGGTAGATCTTCAAAGGCAATGAAACCACCCCATTCTTCAGAACCATCACCTTTGTGGGGCAGATAAGGGTGAACGCCATCGGTCCTATCCTGAAACCGCCCGGAATGCCAGAAACCAATATTTTGATCTTGATCAATCACAAAACAATTGAATGACATTGGTGCTGTGCTTAGCGCACTTTCGTATTCATAAATGTCGGTTGCTTTATTGACTTGATACAAATATTCAGCCATAAGCAGTTCATCCAGCCAGAATGTCATTTTATGAGAATAGGCTTGTTTGAGAGGTGTATATGCACCAACAACAGGGCCATGAATAGTACGCCTGTGAGTATAAATTTCGTAACTATTAATCGTATAAATAGTATCTACTAGAACCTCAAAATCCAGCCACTCACCATTGTGCCAGTAGCCATCGCTGTAACTCGTAGATTGCATTGAATCAATATATGTATCCACGTTGTCGCTGACGCCGCTGGTCCAGGTCCAGCCTACATTTTCATTGTGGCCGAGAACAACAAAAGGAAATCCGGGGATAGACATACCACCGACGTGTAAGGTAGGGCATTCCAGTTCCACTTCCATTGTGACGGTAGGATTATCATATTGGGGTGCACCCATTTGCGGACAGCCTAATAACATAGTGTTTCCGGATGTAGAAAACCCTGCAGATACTAATGTAGCAAAACTGCCAAATTTATATATAAGGCCATGATCTTTTTTAAACTGCTCCATGAATTCCTGTGTAGCTTCATATTCCAAAGCTGCCTCTTCCGGAATGGTCATTCCGGAATAATGCCAGGCTTGACCTGTGGCTTGACCTGAATCTGGGATTGTGGTAGAGCAAGTCGGATCATTTATAGGTCTATTTTCATTAAACCAGGTCCAGCCATTGTTCTGCAGTTCAACTAATCGAGACAGTTCATCGCCTCCAAATTTGCCAAAATCCCAGAGCATGTATACACCAAACGCAGCAAGGTCTGTCGCAGTGTATATGTCAAAATCCATATTATTATATTGAATTGGTTTGTAAATATCCGGTGATTGATTCATGGTATCAACATAAGCATTCACCCCATCTACATATGCTTGAACAGCGGTTTGCAGTTCCTGGGAACAATTATTTAACATTGTATTTAATTCAGCTTTTGTATACCCGTTCTTTCGAATTTCTTTATCGAAATCCAATCCATATGCTCCATACCACTCACTTAACCTTCCAGTAGCCGCTCGGCGGTTAAGGTCAATCTGGTACAAACGGTCATTGGCTTCAGCAAAACCCTGCCCAAAAAACATGGCAGCTTCATTATCGGCTTTGATGTGCGGCACACCGTACTCGTCCCGGTCAATGATGACCGTGGTGCCATCCGGAGTAATCAAATGTTTAGTATCAGCCAATAATACTGAAATTGTAAGCAGAATGGTAATTAGATAACGCATTTAAACCTCTCTTGCAATTTTTAAATCTTGCGAATTTACAGCTTTTTTGCCAAAACAACTGTTTGGATATGTTACTAGCTCGTAACAGTAAAAAAGATATAATGGCCCATTCCGGAGTAAAAATTATTGAATGGAAGCCCTCACTTTTTTCAATAGTTCACGGGTAAGGCGAATGCCTTCCATTTCACTGTGGACACTGCCTTCATACTCTATGCCCACATAACCGTTGTAGCCGGCATCCAGGACAATGTTCATCATTTTATAAAAATCTGTATTTATTTCATTCCCCTCATCATCAAACTCGTGGCTCTTGGCACTGACCGCCTTGGCGTAAGGCATAAGTTCTTTCATTCCCAAGTAGCGGTCATACCATTCATCTTCCTGAATTTTGAAATTGCCGAAGTCAGGAAGTGTCCCAAAGCGAGAATGGTTTACTTTTTCCATAACCGCCGATAACCATTTTCCATTGGAAGAAAGACCGCCATGATTTTCCACAATCGTATTAATTCCGATTTTATCACTGAATTCTGTAAGGCGCTGTAAACCATCTGCTGCCAATTCGATCTGCTCTTCATAAGAACCTGCACTTCTTGCATTAACACGAATAGAATGACAACCTAAATATTTTGCTGCTTCAACCCACTTATAGTGATTCTCCACAGCCCGAAGACGCTTCTTTTGATTGGGATCTCCCAGGTTGCCTTCTTCATCGCACATGATGAGTAAACTTTTTACACCGGCATCCTCGGCCCGTTGTTTCATTTCAGATAGGTAGGCTGTATTTTTGGCTTTTTCAAAAAAGAAAGTATTCACATATTCGATAGCATCTATCCCAAACTCATTTTTTGCTATGGCAGCAAAATCGAGATGATCTAAATCTCCATTCCGGATGGTACGGTGGAGGGACCACTCGGCCAGTGATATTTTAAATGGCAATGATTGGTTAGATCCTGAAAGCATTGCACTGTCTAATCTTGAAAAAACCAGTCCTCCTGTAATAACTGCTGTTTTTTTTATGAAATCCCGGCGGTTCAATCTATAACTTGCGGATGCGGATATTGCGGTACCAGATTTCCCCATGGTCTCCCTGTAATCCAATATGACCTGATGATGCCTTGGCAAAAAGAGGCATTGTTTTGAACTTGCTTTTGGCAATCAATGCCTTCATGTGCTCACTCTGGTATTCATATTCCAATATTTTTATTCCATTCAACCAATGCTCTACATGGTTGTCCTCCACTTTGATTCGCACCTGATTGAACTCACCCACGGTTTTTACAACATTTTTTATTGGTGCGATAAGGTCATAAAGAGATCCAGCTGTTGTAACATCTCTTAATCCATCCTTATGGGCAATATTGTCTAATACCTGCATTTCCGGGGCAGATTCATAAATGTGCTTTCCTTCCTCTGTGGCAAAATAAAATATACCGCTGTTTCCGCCTTTTGGGACTTTCCATTCCAGTTCAAGCTCGAAGTTTTTATAAACATCTTCTGAAATCAAGTCAACCCCATGTCCGGGAATTGTTTTCAAGGCACCATCCACGATCACCCATGACTCTGGCAGCCCCGCTTGTTTATAACCCCGGAGACTGTTCACTTTTTCACCGTCAAAAAGGACAATCCACTCAGCATTTACAGAACTAGCAATCATAAAAATAGCCATAAAGAATAAAATCTGTTTATTCATTTTCAACCTTTCGGATTCCATTCACCGCGAGCCACAGCTGGAATGAATGTTTCTATTGCTGTATTGGGTAATTGGATGGTTTTGCCCTGTTCAGCACTCATATAGGCAGCCATGAGCAGTCGCGTTACATCCAGGCCGTCATCAAAGTTCTCTTCCGGCCGTTTCCCCGCCAAAAATGATTCCACCATGTGTCGGTTTTCAGCCGTATAGCCATAGACTTCCGCTTCGTTACTCACCACCGGCATGCCGCCAGACTCGGCATTTTGTTTTTCCACGAGATCTTCACCTTCAGCGCCGGTGACCTTACGGCTGAAGAATACTTTAAGGTCCGGATCAAGTGTATTGACAAACATGGAATATTCTGGTCCAAACAGTTCCATACTTAAGCGCAATCCTTCACCCACAAAACACCAGGATGTGGTTGTTTCAACAATAAGTTTATTTCCATCCTCATCCAAATATTCAATTAATGACCGGGCGAAATCTTCAGAAGGACGTTTTAAATAATCGGTCTCTCCACCGCTGTTATCCGATAAGATTTTGGCGTATTCAGGCCGCTGCCATTTCAGGCAATCCATATGGGCATTAATACTGACTGCGGTGAGTGAGTCCCGTGGTTTTCCCGGTTCAGTCAGCATGAAGCGTGCTTCTTCCACGGAATGGCACATCATATCATTGAGCACACCGCCGCCTTGGAGAGAACCTTCCCAGAACCAGGGCATGTGGGGACCGCTGTGTTCTTCCGCTGCTCGGGCTAAATAGGGCCTACCGGTGGTGGCGGCACCGCGAGCCCAAACTATTTCCTTACCCCGTGTGATTGAAGGAGAAAAAACCTGGTTTTCCAGGTAGCCATCCAAAAGTCCCACACTTTGGGTAAGTTCGCAAACTTTTTGAGCTTCTGCAACATTGCGTCCCAATGGTTTTTCACACGTTACACCGATCAGTTCACCTTTTCCGGAAGATATAGCAGCGGCAATCTCTTCGAATGTTTCGATGCGAGCGAAATTGGGCGAACATACCCACAACGCATTTATAGCTGGATCTGCAATCATATCGGTGATGGTATCATAAGCTTTTGCATTATCTCCCACACCAATTGATTTCGCCAGCGCTGCTGATTCTTCCGCTGACGCCTTGGTGCGGGACATGACGCCTATAACATCCACATCCCGAACACCGATCAAAGATTGGATGTGAAAACGGGTGATGAAGCCTCCACCGATAAACCCAATACCGAGCCGTTCACTGCTCATTGAGGTTCCCTCTGTACCAATTGTTCACGAAATAACGCATAGAAAAAAACCATGGTAGCCAGCCCTATGGCTGAAACGGTATACCAAAAATTTGAATAATTAAATATATTTTCGACTGTGTACATGTTCTGCAGATATCCGGAAAGCCAACCTCCAATCACAGGTCCTCCACCCAATATAATAATACCAAAAACGGTTTGGGCAGAATGACGAACATCTTCATCCGCCAGTTTGTCCACATAAATGAAGGCAGCGGCAAAAAAGAAGGCATAACAGAACCCGTGAAACGCCTGGCTGGCCACCATGACCCAAACCGGGAATGATTCCGTTCCAAAAATCGCATAACGCATGAAATACGCAGCAACCCCAATAGTAATCACCTTCTTAAATCCCAGCCTTTTGAGAAAAAATCCTAAATAAGCCATGGTCAGAATTTCAGCGAATTGACCAATGGTCATGGCGGGCCCGATCTGGCTGTCCAAAATCCCGATATGGGAAAGGAAAGGTCCGGTCTGGAGAAAATAGATCTGGTGGATTACACTGACCGCCAGGCTGGCGATCACCAGCGTAGTAAAGGAGGAAAAACGAAAAAGTCCAAATGCTTTCTTGAAAGCCAGTTTTTCTGTTGCATCCTTCTTTGGCGGTGTGTGAGGCAACAGAAAACAAAATGCCCCATAAGTGATGGAGATCAGCCCGGAGAATTTTAATGCATCAGCCAGACGGCTAGTCACATTGGGGACCTCCGCTCCTACGATGAACGGCGGCATCCACTGAAAATTAAGATTCGTTTGTAGCCAGATCATGGGAAAAATCCAACTGGCGACAATCCAGCCGATAGTACCCCATATGCGAATCTTTGGAAAATCATTTTCCTGATTATCAATATGGGCAAAGGTAATGGAATTTGAAAGGGCCAAGGTGGGCATATACAGAACACTGTAAATGATGGAAAGGACCAGCCACGCGCTGTATTCGGTCTGGTAGGAAGTGATCCACTTTACCACACCGCCAGCTGTAACCAGAAATGCCAAAATCCGTTCTGTACTGAAATATCTGTCAGCGATCTGGCCTGCAATAAAAGGTGCCAAAACAGCTCCAATAGATCCGGCCAGCCCAAGAGTCATACCAATTTGCGAACCAGTAAAGCCCAGACCTCCTTCTGCCACAGGTGCGGAAAGGTATCGTGCCGTTACGGGCAACCAGGCACCCCAGAGGGCGTACTGGAGAAACATCATTGCTCCCAGGCGTTGATTTTTATTCATGGCTCCCTTCTCTTTTCCTCTTTAGAATTAAAAATTTTGATCAAACGATCTGCCGTTTTTCCGGGTCCCATTCCATCCGACGTCCTTTAAGATAAGACTCCGTTGCCATATGGCAGGTTACCGCTTCCTGGAAAGCAACTTCAACATTGCATTTGGGCGTGCCGTCATTGCGGATCGAGTCCAGCCAATCCTTGATATGCAAATGGGTTGGATCTACGCGCTTACCCTCGCGATAAGTGTAAAGGAGTCCTTTATTGGCGAAGTAGCGGGAAGTAGCGGAGGTGACACCATCAACCTGTTTCGAACCTGGAGAATAAGTATAGATCGGATAATTTGGATTGATAATCCCACTCTTTAAACGATCTTTGTATTGAGTAGATTCAGAGTCTGCGGTAACAACGAAACCATGAACGGATCCACCACCGCTTTGACCTCCCATTTGCATAGATGCATCATGGCCCATGATCCGATTCCCCCGTGGATTATTACTGGATAGGGTGGCACTGTATAGCAGAGTCAGGTTCTTATCCGGATATTCAAAGGTAGCGTTCCATACATCAGGTACGTCTCGATCATATTCCGGATTGCGTTCCTTTGTATAATAATATATACCACCTGTAGAGGATGCATATTTAGGTATTCCAATTTCCATGATTTGGTTAATTGCATCAAAATCATGAGAAAAGAGGTCTCCAGACAAACCCGTGCCATAATCGAACCAGCAACGCCATCTAAAAAATCGTCTTAAGGCTTCTTTACCATCACCCCAAGGGATTTTGTTTGAACATGGTTCTTGGAAGGTATCCCAATCAATGGTTTTTGCGTTGCCCTGGGGATGAATGTCCCACACCCAGGCACCCCATGGGGAATTACGGTTGGTGGCAATCTCAATCAGGTTGATGGGACCAAGTAAGCCCTGGTCGATAATATTTTTTGCTTTTTCATTCGCCTCTACCTGGCGGTTTTGATGGCCGAGCTGCAATTTGATGCCGGTTTCTTTAACCGTATCATAGACCTTGACCGCTTCGTCAAACGTACGGGTGAGCCCTTTCTCACAATATACATGTTTACCGGCTTTGGCAGCATCAATGGTAATACGTGAATGCCAGTGGTCCGGCGTGGCTACGATAACGGCATCAATGTCATCATTGGCTAACAGTTCTGTATAATGACGATAGCGTACAGCTGTTGATTTTGGTTTTGCACCTGGGCGTGTTTCGTTTTTGGATGCATCAATGGCCTGCTCGGCCCGGACATCAAATAGATCGCAGACACCAACCAGAGAACAATTCAAATCTTCCTGGGTCATGTATGTTTTAAACTGTTTATCAAGCTTGTTCTTACGGGCATTTTCTGATACAGTGTCAGTCCAGCCTTTGGTGGCAAAACCGGCACCGCGAATCAAATGCGACCCTCGACCGCCATATCCGATTATCCCCAGATTTAGATGGCGGCTATCAGAGAGACCACTGATTACAGCTGGAGCTGATTTTTCCTGGATTAGGTCAGACAATAAGTTTGATTTTTTTAGAGCGTCACGGCGCATCTTCCGCCAGAGGTTGACCAGAAATAAGCCAAAAACCGGCACGGTAGCCAGGCTTTTGATCAATTCTCGGCGTTCTAAATTGGGTTTGTTTTGCTGATTTGTTTGATCGCTCATGACCAACTCCCTTTAATTTGATTTCGGTTTGACACAGAAACGGTCCAAACCAATGATATGACTTGTAGGAAATAAATAAATTACCCAGAGGGCACAGGCTTCTATCAGGTTTTTATTGACAATAAGATAACTGCCTTCTCCCGGCCGCGCGTATTCCAATCCTAAAAGAGGCGGTGCAAATAAATAGTATAGCAGTACAAACACCATACCGGCCAAAGTGCCAAAGCGGCTGAATAACCCCAGTAATAAAGAAGCTCCCACAAGCGTCAGCCCCCACATATTTACGTAATCTGATATTCCCAGCAGGGTTGGGTTGGAAACGATCGTTGTGGCCAGGCCGGACAAGAGCCATTTAGAGTCCAGCAGGTAAGCGGCCGATGACCAATAGGGGTTAATTAACTTGGAAATGCCCTCATATAAAAAATGCCATCCAATGAGCACCCGCAGTGTAACGAGCCCGTATAGCTGGCATTTATCTTTTATAATTGCTGAATCAAAATTTCTCATCTCGATTTAACCTCTTATTATTGTAGAAAGAATTGAAAAATGAACAGGTAAGAATAAGTTTTATCTGTCTTTAAAAACAAGGAACAAATTCAGCATTATTAATAAATAAATTGAATTGAGATTTACAGTTTTTTTGCCAATACAACCGTTTGGATATCTTCCCAGGTTTTACTGCTGGATTCATCCGCTGCTTTTACTTTAATTATGTATACACCGATTCTCGCTGGTTCACCGTTTTTTCGTTTGCCATCCCACGTTAATATATTTTCCTGGGCTGTGTACATATTCCAATAAGGTACAGCAATTGTTCGGCCTATTACATCAAAGATTTGAATGGAAATAACTCCATATTCAAAGGGAAGTTTGTATTTGATATAAAGCAAATCATCAAATCCATCTCCATCAGGCGAAAATGGATTGGGTTCCAGAATCAATTGTCCAGCTTTTGACAATTGTTCGTAATACACGCTGTTGGCTTTACCGGGAGACTGTCCTGTCTCATTTACGGCAACTGCCCAGCGGGAAGAGTCATTGGATATGAACTCCGACCGATATTTTTCCAGTGAACGATTTTCAACAATACCCCAGTCTAAAGTATAAACCAATGAATCTATAATAACCCCAGTCATATCGTATAAATAAATTCCATCACTGGTGTTGTTTAATCCCGGAAATCCGCCATCGGGAATTTTCCATACTCCATTTTCTGGAAGAAATTCAGTTATGATGGAATCTCCCGCCAAAACAAAAAACTGTTCTTCTGCCACACTATCAAAACTGAAAATTTTATGTGACATGCTGTTATCACTCACTGACCAGTTATCCATCTGCACAGTATTAATTGCAACAAGTTCAACAAACTCCGATTGCGTTGAATCAGGAACTGTCAAGAATTCGTTTAGTACCACATCTCCAAAATCATAGCTAACCAGGATTGAATCACCTACCACGTCATTTGTATTATTTTCGTCCCCTATTATATCCAAGGTTAGTTCAGCATAATGATAACCGGAAATAAGCGGTCCGAATTCTAGTGAATGGATGGCTGTGTCACCTGGTTCGATATTAGAAAAATCTGATGAACCATATTCATCCCCATCAATTGCAAGAATAATTGATCCTTCAAATGAAGTCACCCCGCTGTTTACGACTGTTGCAAAAAGTATAATAGATTCATCATTTTTAGGATAAAGAGGTGAATGTCGTGTGGAGTCCGAAAGTAGGGCTCCATCTAAGTCAAAGAGTGTAATGGAATTAGAAAACCCGGGAGTGAATCCGGAGGTATCCGTTGACAGCCCCCAATTTGCAGAACTAAATGATACAAACTCCGGCCGTAATTTTTCAGTGGATATTTCATCAGATAATGGCCAATCCAAATCATAACGCAACGAATCGATAATACTGCCGGTGAGGTCGTAGAGGAAAATAGCATCACCGGAATTATTGAGCGACGGCCAACCATCTTCGGAAACCACAAAATGGGCTGTACTGTTTTGCAGGGGATAAAGACTGGAATCAGCACCGAGAACAATATAATCGCCTTCTTCGACTGAAAAATTGCTGATACGTTTCTTTTGCTGATTATTATCACTAAATGACCAGTCGTTCAGAATTAATACATCAAAGCTAACCAATTCGATGAATTCAGCTTGGTCATTATTGGGTTTGGCCATGAATTCGTTTAAGCGTACAGTACCAAAAGGAAAACGAACATTAATACGAACAGTATCTGCATTATTAGTAATATTCCCATCATTCAACACATCCAGTGCCAGAAACAATATATTATCACCAGATGGCAGGGGTGGAATAATTAATGATACTACTAGTGTATCTCCCGGTGTTTGAATAGAAACGTTTTCGCTGGCCAATTCATCTTCATTGTATTCAATATACATATCACCGGAAAAGGCATTCTGCCCGGAATTAACCACCGGAATGGCCAATTCAATTGAATCTGTTTGCGTAGGAATAATAGGATCGAACATGATATCCTCAAAAACGATGGCTCCATCAATAAGCCAGGGCATGACGGAATTACGAATTCCCGGCGTATTGCCATTCGCATCAACTGCCGGCAGCCAGCTTGCAGAATCGGCTGAAGCAAGATCCGTAAATATTTTTTCCATGGATTGACCTCGATCATAATCCCAGCTGCTGGAATAGGTTAACGAATCAATCAATGTATTAAATGGATCATAGATGCGAATGATATCACCTCCATTGTTCAAAGCAGGGAATGATGATAGGGGGGTTAAAAATAAACTGGAATCCGGAATCGAAGTCAAAAGTGCGGAGTCAGCACCAATAACAATATAGTTTTGATCTTCAACATTAATATCATCGAACAAAGCAGGATTATTATTTTGATCAGCAATACTCCATCCGGAAAGGGATAATAATTCATCTCCGTGATAGAACAATTCGACAAATTCCGTTTTTCCACTTTCGGGATAAGGCAGAAATTCATTTATTGTAAACAGTTCGACTGGATAGCGAATCCCAAAAGAAACAGTAGAATTATTGTTAGTTGTATCCTGATCACCGCTGATGACAAAATGTACATCCAAAACCATTTGTCCCGAAGTAAACGGACCTATAACTGCAGAAAATTCTGTAGTATCCAATTCATTTAAAGAACTGATAAAAATCGATTCCAAAATATCCTCGTCATCCCATATTTCAACATCACCGGAAATGGCTGTGCGGCCGCTATTGGTCACATAACCGTGAATGGTGACAGTTTCATCGCTACTGGCAATGTTCGGTTCAGCGGTCAATAAATCAGCAATCAACATTCCATCAATCGTAAATGGTTCCACACTATTAATGTTGCCGGGAGTCCCTAAAGAATCTTGACTCGGTAACCAGTTTACATTTGTGTTGGGTAATTCGATGCGTACTTTTTCAATTGAAAAACCATCCGGTGCAATGTCTGTCCAGCCAACTGAATCCTGTACTATACCTGCAGATGATATGAGAAACAAGGAATCACTTGTGGAAAGACTATTGCCAATACTGGAATCGTCAACTTTAATCAGCACAGCTCCTGACGGAATAGAATCAACATAAATCCCCGTATTGAAGTTGTAATCCCCTTCAAAGATTATTCCGTAAGATTCTGGCGGAATGATTAAGCCATAGCCGGAATCATGCAAAGCGTCTGTTGAGTATCGGTCACGGATCTGCCATCCCGAAAGGTCAACAGAGTCCGAAGTGGAAAGGTTGAATATTTCGACGTATTCATTTGGAGAATCAGTTCCGTCCAGATCATACATGATCTCGGTGATACGAATCTGACCGGAAATGAGACTTGAAAATAGTAGAAATAACCATCCATATTTTAAGCAGAACTTTTTACTACTCATCTTTTCTGCTTTTCAAAAATTCCTCAATTCGTTCGCAGACTGTTTCCCGTGTTTCCCGAAAGGCATCCAGATGTTCATCGCCAGCATCCCATCCGATAAATGGATCTTTGATACTCCAATGAATTCGTTCTACATCACCGGGGAAGGTGGGACAAATCTGATTGGCATGATCGCATACTGTAATAACAATATCAATTTCTTTATCTAAATATATATTTACCGAATCCGAGGTGTGATAGGAAATATCAATCCCCCATTCATCCATAACCTTAATGGCCATAGGATTGACACGGGAAGGATGGCTCCCTGCGCTGAAAACCTCATAGTGATCTCCTGCTTTATCTCGCATAATGCCTTCAGCGATCTGGGAGCGACACGAATTGCCTGTACAAACAAATAATACTTTAGGCTTAAACATAAGTTAGAATTTGCTGTAGCTATCGATTGAATGTCAATAAACTTTATTGAATCCGTGTATATTTGACGGTAGAAGCATGTAAATTTTCACTTGTCAAAAATGGAAAAAGAACATCTAAACCCCCTATTCTCCAACCCCATGGAGCCCTATCCCGGTTTATCAGTTGATGATCTGAACCGTTATTTGCCAGCAATCCGCAAGGCTGACGAAATTATCATGACACTGGATACTATGGAAGAAGGATTATTTCTTGCGGATGCCCTGGAAGGATTAAAGCGACTGCCGGAAAAATCCATTGACCTGATTCTAACTGCTCCTCCGGTAAGTCCGTGGCGGGATATTGGTACTCAAGGCCAAAAAATGACACTCCAGGAATACTATACATGGAATAATAAATGGCTTCAAGAAAGCCAGCGCGTGTTAAAGAATACAGGAGCAATTTATTTATTGTGCGGGTGGCGTTTTTCAGGAATGTACCATGCCTTATTGAGTGATTATTTCAGGGTTCAAACACGGATAACCTGGCGGGATAGAAAAGCCAGGGAAAAAACGCTAGAAACCACATGGTTCAATGAAATAGGTGATATTTGGTTAGCCACTAAGACAGGTGATTTTATCTTTGATAGGGAAATGATAACAAATGATAATAAAGCAGATGATTCCCAAACAAGTGAAAATATGTCCAATCTCTGGCTGGAATATTTTACTTCTAGTTCTGAACAAGAAAAAGGGGATCTCCCTGAAAAACTGTTGGAAAAAATTCTCAAAGCAAGCAGTTTTAAACTTAGCTGGGTTGTGGATCCATTCATGCGCAAAGGCAGTGTTGGCGTTGCAGCAAAAAATAAGGGCAGGCGATTTATTGGCTTTGAAACAGATCAGGACAATCTACTTGTTTCCATGAAACGTATCGATCAATCATAAGAGGAGTTAAAATGAGTTTATCAACTCAAATTCAAAAAGATATGTACACTGCTATGAAGAGCGGTGAAAAAGAAAAGGCAACAACCTTAAGAGGTGCTTTTTCAAAATTGAAGGACAAGCGAATTGAAAAACGAGACGATTTGAACGAACAGGAAGAAATGCAGGTGATTAAAACGTTGGTGAAACAGCGCAATGAAGCTATTGAAATGTATACCAAAGCCAACCGTGATGATCTTGTTTCAAAAGAACAATCAGAGCGTGAAGTGCTTGAAACATATTTACCCCAAATGATGAATGCAGAAGAATTAGACGCTCTGATTAATGCTGTAATAGACGAAACAGACGCTGCATCCATGTCAGATTTTGGTAAAGTGATGCCGGTTGTTATGCAGCGATCCGAGGGTAGGGCAGATGGGAAATTGGTGCAGTCTTTGGTGCGGGAGAAACTTGGTTAAAACAACCGTATACCTCTTAACGAGTATTTTTGCCGTTAACCCATGATCCTATTTCTAGACATATTAACAATAATCTTCATCATTGCCCTGGGAGCCATCGGCTATAAACGAGGCCTTGTGGAAGAGCTGGGCCGCCTGCTGGGATTGTTATTAGCCATTTCGTTTGCCTGGGGCTATTATGTGGAATTATCTGGAATTGTATTGAACATTTTTAATATTAATCCATGGGTGGTTATGGTCTTTAGTTTTACGATTGTTTTTTTGATAGTACTTTTTCTAGCTAGACTTTTAACCAAATTCATTCACGTATTGCTTCTATCAAAGAGTACGAAATTATTAAATAGAAGCATGGGTTTTGTTTTCGGCGCAATAAAAGCCTTATTGATTGTTATGGTATTTATATGGGCATTGGATATTTCTCAAAAAAAGGAATGGACAAAGATTATTCACACTGAATCAACCATAGCAGAATTCATGACCTCAACTCGATTAAAAATAATTCATGTGTTCAATTTGCAGGATCCAGTTACAAAAGGGGAAAAATTTGTTCAAGAATTAATGGAAGCGGCGGAAGAGGAATTATAATGGCCCGTATCAGCCAGGAGACAATCGATAGAATTCGCAACTCCGCGGATATTGTAGATGTCGTATCACAATATGTCAATCTCAAAAAACGCGGCCGGAATTTCTTTGGCCTTTGTCCATTTCATGATGAGCGGACACCTTCTTTTAGCGTTGCTCCGGAAAAAGAGATATACCATTGTTTCGGTTGCGGTGCCGGGGGCAGTGTATTCAATTTTATCATGGAGCACGAAAATCTTTCTTTTGTGGAAGCTGTTCAGCAATTAGGATTGCGCTATGGAATTGAGGTAGCCCTTTCCGGCGAAAGCGGTTCAAAACAATTTTTTACACAATTATATGAACTCCACGAAATTGCCGCGACTGCTTATACAAAAAACTTGTTTTCTGATTCCGGTAAAGCGGCCTTGGATTATTTGCTCGAGCGGGGTTTAACTGAAGAAACGCTGAAAGAATATCGCGTTGGTTTTGCACCGGATGCCTGGGAATTTCTCACAGAAAAAGTGAAAGGGCAGGGCTATTCACGGGAAAGTGTAAATAAGTCAGGATTGTTCGGGAAAGGGAAACAAGGCGTCATAGATCGATTTCGCTCCCGGATTATGTTCCCCATCATGAACCGCACCGGCAAAGTGATTGCGTTTGGTGGACGGGTGTTTGATAGCGATGATCCTGCTAAATACATGAATTCTCCCGAAACGCCCCTATATCGCAAGAGTGAAGTTTTTTACGGTTATCATAAAACAGCTCCCGCTGTGCGTAGTGCCGGATCGGCTGTTATGGTGGAAGGATATATGGATTTTCTCCAGTTGATTCAGGCGGGAATCGATAATGTATTAGCCGTTTCCGGTACGGCATTTACGACAAAGCATGCAGTACAAATTGGCAAAATCACCCAAAAAGTATATTTGGCTTATGATGGTGACGAGGCAGGGCAAAAGGCATCGCTGCGTGCGGGATATGCCCTGCTGCAAAATGGCATTGCAGCGCTGGTTGTACAAGTGCCGGAAGGACTGGATCCTGATGATTGGGTACGAAAAGAGGGCGGCGATACTATTCGAACCGGTATTGAAAAAGCTGTTCCGCTGTTAACTTATCATTTAGAAAAGACCGGTGCATTGGATCTTTCGGCTGTGGAACGTTCAAATTTGGTAAAGGAAATATTGGAAGAAATTGCAGGTGTTAATGATGGAATCATTCGCGACGATTTGCTGCAAACATTGGCAAATAAATTGAAAATAAATGAACAGGAAATGATCAAACAATTTCGGAATGCTGTCAACCGAAAGCGCAAAGCACCACAAATAAAAAAGTCTAAACCTGCAGAACCAACATTATTTACAACTGTTGCACAAAAAGCTCAAATTGAGATTATCAGCGCCATGTTGACATCGTTTCATGATGTAAAAAAGATAGTTGAGAAAAATATTAATCTTATAACTGAACCTCTTTTGAATAAAACTGTTCAATTGCTTTTGGAACATAGTTCCGGAACGACAGCTGAAGTATTAGAAGAATTCAAGAATAAGGGTGAACGTGAAACTGTCGCAGGAATTTTAATGAATGAAAACAAAGTTGATGACCCTTTAACAGTTGTTCAAGAATGTATCCATACCTTAAAGACGCATCCCATACGTGAAAAAATTCAACAAACGCGCTTGGAAATTCGGGAGCTGGAAGCTGCCGGAAAAGACAGCAGCGATTTGATTTTGGAAGTAGGCCGGCTACACCAGCAGCTAAAACAAAAAACCGAAACCGATCAATAAACACTGTGCGGCAATTTATTGCTATATTTACAATTTTAATCTGTTTGAACATAATTTCTGCCCAAGACCGCACTGCCATCAGCATTGTGTGCGACACACCTGAAATCCCCATATATGTTGATGGGCAGCTTATGGGCTATACTCCCTTGGATCAGGATGTAGATGTGCTGCCGGGCTGGCATACGGTCAGCTTTTTTCCCAATATCGAAGACGGAGATCTGGATACGCGCAAAGTGTCCCGTGATATTTTACGAATGGGTACCCAGGATGTATTGGTGGAAGTGAGTGAAACGGTTTTTGTCTCCATGGCCTACAGCAAGCTTGGCCAAGACATAGACGGCTATTATAATAGTGTACGAACGGGAAACTATTTTGGATTCAGTATGATCATTGTGCTCATTTCAATATGGGTGTGGGCTTATGTTTAAATATGGCATATTATTTTTATTCAGTACAATCTTGATCGGACAGGCACAGGATACACTTGTAAAATATTTCCCAACAGATATTCAGCGCTCTGAAATATTAAATAGTAAAGTATCGGAAAAAGATGTAAAAGGAAAAGCCCATTTTAAATCCACATATTCCGAACAAGGAAAACTGCTGAATGTGGAATACATACCCGGGAAGAAAAAGGGCCGGGAAAAATTATCCAACCTCAAATTATATTACGGATACTGGGATATAGAAATACGTAATCTGGCCGATGGTTTAACCCGGGATCAGCTGGATGGGAAAAACTATTATGAAGCCACTTTCAACAATAAGGGCCGCATAAAAACTGTAACATTTATTGATAGAAATAAGCGCAGATTATGGTCATATGTATTGAAATGGAATAAGGCCGGAACGCAATCAAAATATAGCGTTGAGTTTCATGTTAGAGAACCGTTGACGCTTTTTGATGAATTTTTATACGCGGATGAATTGAGCGAAATGCGCCGAGGTTGGTCAGCAGAAATGCAGGAACGTGAAGATAATCGGCCACATACGGTAACAATAACAGATGAGCTGGGGCAGGTGTATTATTATTATACACTGCAGTACATGGATGGTGGAGAAAAGAGCTCCATTAAAGAAATTATAGTATCAGAATATTTCCGGGATGATTCCACGAAAGTAGGTATGCACAAGCTGTTTTATAACAGGAGGGAATATTTGCAAAAAGCGGAATTTTATGATAGTGCAGATAAACTTATTTATACGAATGTTTACAATTACAGTAATGCGCCTAAAGAACTTATGCTGACGTCAACAGACAATCGTGGGAAATTGCTGGAAAAGCGGATTATTTCGTTTTCAAAAAAATACAAACGCCACTTGGGGCCGCCGAAAGACAAAACCGGTTTGGCGGATGTTATGCTGTATTTAGATGTAACATCTGAAGGAGATTTACACAAATTGGTGAAATCTATTGAGAGCAAATTTGATGTAACAGTAGAAATGGATACACTTATTCAAAAGAATATTGTGGAAGTGGAGCCTGAAGTTGAAGTAAAAACAGAAGCAGTTGTATTGGATACGCCAAAAGTTGAAAAATCAGATAAAATTGTTAAAAAATTCACAGCTGTTTTTAATATAAATAGAGAGATTATTGCCGGCAGTTATTTGGATAGCGGAAAAGTCAATACAATTGGTTTTGATTTAACGTTTCCATATAAATTGGAATTATTTTGGTTTAGTCTCCAAGGAGGATTAGGATTGGAATATATTTCATTTAATTCAGGTGATAATGCCTGGGGCACATGGGTGTTTGTAGAGTCTGCTGATTTTATTCCATTTCCTTTTTTCCCCATTGTTATCAATAGTGGTTTAGGTAAAGTAGGTTCTGGATTAGGATTACGTTCTGGAATTTATGCGGGCAGGGAAATCGGGCCGGTAAAATTGGCTGTTGGCACAAACGCTGTTATATTGAACAATATAGATGGGACAAATAATGTAACAGGTTATTTAGCCGGAAATGTTTCAATAATGTATCCTTTTAATTTCCCCCAGATTCGTATTCCATTTAAGTGGTGGTAACTTGATGTGAAGCATACACTCCCTATTTTAAATAATAACTGATTTATAGAAATAAAAAACCCCGACGGAAAACTGCCGGGGTTTTTTATTTAACTAAACGTTTAGTTTAGAAATTTACTGTAATACCTGCGTTAAAGTATCTTGGTGATCCTAGGAATACTTCAGCATTGTGAGCCGCATGAACTTTATCACCATAGCTATTATATTGACTATGGTCTACAGCATCCTGCACATAAACATCATCAAGTGCATTGAATATATGTGCAAACGCCTGGAGATTCATGCCACCGATTGATGGGAGGTCATAGCTAATGTGGACATCCATTTTGGAATACCCGGGAGCTTCCCAGACCTGCTCTCTATCTGCATCAGAATCATCTCCGCTGTATTCACGAGCGGTTGGACCCCAGTCTGAGTAGTTATCGTCATACATGTTGTATAAGACTTGCGCTTTTAATCCGGATATCGGGGTAAGCGTTACACCAAAAACATAGGCTGTTTGCGGCATATCACCGACCATTAATCCATCCAGTGCATAGTCGTAATTAGTTGTGGTTTGTCCTGTTACATTACCAAGGCTATCGAACTCGTCTTCTTGATAATTTCCGTTGGCATCTCCATCAAATTTCCAATCACCGATACTGATAGCAGCATCAAGACGCAGCATAGATATTAATTGTGCTGATGCTTCAACCTCAATACCACTATGTTTCTGATTAACACCAGATAGGAAAATAACGTCAGTGTCACCACTGGACCCTTGACCTGATGAAACTGCTTTTGTAAGGTTACGATCTTTCCAGTCGGTCATGTAATAATTAGCCTTGACAGCAAAGTTGCCCCCATGGTAATTCACTCCACCTTCAATACTCTGGAAACTTTCGTTCACAGGGTCTGATGCAACTGTACCATCAAAATAGATTACATTATCCATGATGGGCGGTTTCTCAACTACTCCAAAGTTGGCAAATACGCTTATTTCATCGCTGACATCAAACATGGCGCCACCTTTGAATTGCGTAGCTGAAATTGCTTCTGACTCAATTTTCTCATCTGCAACAGTGAAATGGTCCTGGTAGGAATACTCAATGGTTGACAGGCCAAACATTCCATAAGCGGATATTGGGCCGCTGGCAAAGTTGGCTTGTCCAAAAAAGCCTAACCAGTCAACAGTGGTTTCGTTATGATAAGCGATTATATCACCTAACTCAACTCTTTTACCACCAGGTTCATTATCATCGGCATAATCCACGTAATAATCACCGCCCATAAGATCACGCACTTCACGGGCGTGTTCGATACCGGCTGTACGCCAGTCTAAACCGACCTTAAGTGTGAGCGCATCACTCATATCGAAGGTAAGATTGGAAATAGCCCCGATTGTGCTTTGGCGATTAATACTGTTTCTTAAGATACCTACTGATTGGTTTTCACCTTCACCGTGCGTTCTGACAAGAGCTGATTTATCTACATAAACAGTATCTTCACTGCCTGAATTGTAAGAAACAAGCGTATTCCAGTCACGAGTCCAAGGGGAAGGTCCATAGTAAAATTTATGGTCATCATCACCTAGGTTGCCGGCAGCATCCACCGTTGGGATTTTACCGTATGTACCGGTACCACCGCCGGAACCACCTGACCAATAGAGGACAGAGGACAGTCTCATATTATCGCTTAATGTTAAGAAATGGTTCAGGTTAACCAATGGTTTATGGAAGTAGTTTTCTCTTTCGTTTAGAAAATTTGGATCATGACGTTCTACCTCACGCGCTCCATACATGTACCAGTATTGTTTTCCTGAATATGATGGATCAATTGGAGCCCAGTTTTGGTTAAACAACCGAGGGTCACCACCATCGTAGGGTGAAGTAAATTCGCCGTCTGAATCTGGATAACTTAGGCCATTCCAAATGGCTGTTTCATCATAGCCTTCCATCCCTTTAGCAAAATCTGCATCATAAACACCAGCATTTTGCTTATACAGATTTTGTCCATGTCTTTGCGGAGCACCAACTGCATACAACTCAAAACGATTGGTTTCGTTCATCTGGTAGCTGGCACCGAAGTAGTAGGCCCAGGCGTCGGTCCATGTTTTGTCAATAATACCGTCACCTGTCTTACGAACGATGGTTGTGCTGAAAGCCATTTTTTCACCAATGAGTCCGGTGTTGTAATTCAGTGTGGATTTTAAGAAACCACCATCACCAATTTCCTGTTTGAACTTACCGCCACGTGAATGGGCAGTGGGATCGGTAAGAATGTTCATGGTACCGCCAATGGAAGGGGTCGCCAAAGTGGCAGCACTTAAACCACGCTGCATCTGGATGGATGATGTGGCATCGCCAACACCGTCCCAGTTAGACCAGTAGACCCAACCATTTTCCATATCATTTTGAGGTACACCGTTGATCATAACGGCAACATTCCGCTGGTTAAATCCGCGCACATTGATACGGGCATCACCGGCACCGCCACCCTGTTGAGTGGCGTAGACACTGGGTGTTGTGTTCAAGCTCATGGGAATATCCTGTGAACCCAGGCGGAATTCCATATCTGCTTTTGTTACGTTAGTATAAGCAACAGGTGTTTTTTCATCTGCCCGTGAAGCTAACACTTCTAAAGCAGATAACTGGATAGCAGAAGCTTCCAATGAAAAATTAACTGTAGCTGCTGCTGTGGCGCTCGAGCTGGTATAGCCAATCATCGAGGCCGTTATGGTTGCGCCGGCAGGTACGTTTGCAATGGAATAGCTTCCATCACCACCTGCGGCAGCTCCGAGGTCAGTTCCTTCCACCACCACATTTGCGCCAGCTAAAGCATTGCCAGTAGCAGCATCAGATACTGTACCGGAAACGTTTACGGCAAACAATGAGAGGGGAAGGAGAAAAGACACTAGGAACATGTAAGATCGTTTAATACGATTCATTCTGTTCTCCTTGGTTTTTGATTGTAGTTTATTCAATGTTTTTTGGTGAGGAGGTATGTGGTGTTTATATAGTTTTCATACCTAATCTCAATCTTATTTACTCTTCAAAAGAGCGAGATGAATTTCAGGTAAAAAAGATTTAATAGGCAAGAGGAATTATATCCATAGAAATATATAATAATGAGTGGGCGATGAGGGATTTGAACCCCCGACTTCTACCATGTGAAGATAGCGCTCTAACCAGCTGAGCTAATCGCCCGAAATTTCTTTTATTACATTATGAACTAATACAAATTTACCGGCGTCTAAACGGGTAAACAAGTGCAGTGAAAAACAAATCATAAATCCAGATCAACAATTTCATTATAAAAAAACTTACAGCAGAAAATTAAATAATGAATGAATCCATAACTGCCATCCCCTTTTCCAATCTTTTGCTGGTTTTTATTCCTGTAGCAATTGTTATTGGTCTTCTGCATGCTTGGTCTCTGGATTGGAAAAATACAATTTATGCAGTTTTCAGGATGTTGATCCAATTACTGTTAATCGGCTATTTCCTGTCTTATATCTTCGAATCCAATGATGCGTCCATCACAATTGGTGTATTATCGGTGATGGTTTTTGCCGCAAGCTGGATAGCCCTGAGAACCGTACAACAAAAAAGAAAGCAGTTTTACCAATTTGCTTTCTTATCCATTTTAGTTGGCGGTGGTTTAACATTGATTATGGTAACACAATTCGTTCTAAAGTTGAATCCATGGTTTATGCCCCGCTATATGATTCCCCTAGCAGGAATGATTTTCGCCAGTTCCATGAATGGCGTGAGCCTAGCAGCTGAACGGTTGAAAGCGGAAATGGATAGGAATGTGAGTTATCCCAAAGCGCGGGGGATTGCTTTAAGAGCAGCATTGATTCCCATCACTAATTCTCTTTTTGCAGTAGGTTTGGTATCCCTGCCGGGAATGATGACCGGACAAATTTTGTCAGGCATTTCTCCTCTCATCGCAGTTCGGTATCAAATTATGGTAATGTGTATGATTTTTAGCGCTGTGGGATTTTCAACCGCTATGTTTTTACTGCTGATCAAGCCGCACGTATCTGAATTCATGTCAGAAAAATGATTATGTATATGTGGATTTCAACTGCAGCATTGGCCAATGTGCTCATCCAAAGATTGGTTTATCGGCAATAATTTATTACACCTATCCATCGCCAGATAAAAATATACCTGACTACTTCACTTTCCCCTGCGCCGCAACAGCAGCAGCTTTCTTGGCTATCTCGTCTTGATCTCCTAAATAGTAATGCTGGATAGGTGATAGGTCATCTTCTAATTCATAGACCAGCGGCACACCCGTTGGAATATTGAGCCCTACAATTTCTTCATCGGAAACGTTATCCAGATATTTCACCAATGCCCGTAAGGAATTTCCATGGGCAACGATCAGTACATTTTTCCCTGATTTCACATCGGGTGCTATGTGATCAAACCAATAGGGCAAAAAACGTTCTACAGTATCTTTCAAACATTCGGTTGCCGGCAGGTCTTTCGAGTCAATATTTTGATAGCGATTATCAAATCGTGGGTGCCGTTCATCATCTAAATCAAGTTCAGGTGGTGGAGTGCTGTAACTGCGCCTCCAAATATGGACCTGCTCTTCTCCATACTTTTCAGCTGTCTCCGCTTTATTTAAACCTTGTAATGCGCCGTAATGCCGTTCATTCAGACGCCAGTTATATTGGATGGGAATATTAGTCACACCCATTTCCACCAGGCAGATTTCCATTGTCCTAATGGCGCGAGCAAGAACAGACGTATGAATAATATCAAATTCAAAGCCCTCTTCTATCAATAGTTCACCTGAAGACTTTGCTTCTGCCTCTCCTTTGGGTGTGAGCCCCACATCTGTCCAGCCGGTGAAGCGGTTTTCCAGATTCCACTGGCTTTCGCCATGGCGCAGTAAAACTAGTTTATGCATGATAAATCCTTTTATTTTTGGAAAATAAGTTCCTTGAAATTCGAATGAATCTTCTAATCTTCAAAACA
>Ga0208896_1000402_pt1 | contig 24044 bp, 22 predicted proteins | sample ETNtaG_27_FD_185778 | JGI IMG/M metagenome (GOLD analysis project Ga0208896, IMG submission 185778) | Marine microbial and viral communities from oxygen minimum zone, Eastern Pacific Ocean - ETNP201406SV63 (SPAdes) (version 2) | ecosystem: Environmental > Aquatic > Marine > Oceanic ... | reverse complement strand
AATAATTAACAAAATAGAACCAAAGGGGATAGGTGCTCTACAACTTGCCTTCCAGCAATTGAAAGAAAAACTGGTAAAGGAAGGCCTGTTTGATCAAGCTCATAAAAAGCCCATCCCGTTCATTCCTCAGAAGATTGGAGTGGTAACGTCACCAACCGGTGCAGCAATCAAGGACATTCTAAATATTATAGATCGTCGTTTTGCTAATATAGAAATACTCATTTACCCGGTAAAGGTTCAGGGGGAAGGTGCCGCACAAGAAATTGCTGAGGCAATAACAGCATTAAATGCCTTAACCGATATAGACGTAATTATAGCAGGTAGAGGGGGCGGCAGTTTGGAAGACTTATGGGCGTTTAATGAAGAAGTTGTTGCAAGGAGCATATATAATTCCAGGATACCTGTTATCTCTGCTGTCGGACACGAAATTGATATAACAATAGCTGACCTGGTAGCTGATAAAAGAGCCCTTACCCCTTCCGAGGCAGGGGAACTGGTTGTTCCTCGAAAGGATTTACTCCTCGACATGTTAGAAAAGCTTAACACAAGGCTCTTGCAATCCCTGACCGGTAAGTTAAGGCTGTCAAAGGAAAGACTTGTTAGAGTTGCGAATAGCTACGCCATGAGGCAACCATTTGACAGACTTCGCAGATGGCAACAAAGGTTAGATGAATTTGCCCAGAGGCTTAATATAAATATCACACATGCGTTAAACACTGAACGTGAAAAGTTATCAGGAATTGCGGGCAAACTGGAAAGCCTAAGCCCTTTGAATGTTTTGAAAAGAGGATATACCATTACTACCAGACTGGAAGACAATAAATCTCTTCGAGAGGTAAAAGGGTTAAATAAAGGGGACAAGATTAAAACAAATTTTTCTAAAGGCAGCGTTATTTCTACAATTCTCTCTACAGAAGCATAAATGAAGAAACCAAACTTTGAAACATCCCTGAAAGAGCTTGAAGAAATAGTTGAACAGCTTGAAACAAGTGATCTGGCATTAGATGAAACACTTGCAAAATATGAAAATGGTATTAAAATGTATAAGCAATGCTATCAAATCCTGGAAAAAGCAGAAAAAAAGATTAATATCTTATTGAAAAATTCAACCGGAGATATTCGTACAGAAGAATTTAAACTGAAAAAATCCGGTGATATGGAATCTTTCTCCAATGAAGAATAACAGTAAGAAATATAAATTAGTCCTCAAGGCAATAATTAAGGAAAAATAAAATTGTCACAAAGAATATTAGAAAAAATTGACTCCCCGAAGGATTTGCAACAACTGGATACTGAAGATTTGGCAGTTTTAGCACAGGAAATAAGAGAAGAAATAATTGATGTTGTTTCCAAAAATCCTGGTCATCTATCTTCAAATCTGGGAGTTGTTGAACTTACGATTGCCTTGCATTGTACATTTGACTTTCTTAATGATAAGCTAGTCTGGGATGTTGGACATCAAACTTATGCACATAAATTGCTTACAGGGAGGAGAAAAGAATTCTCAACTTTAAGACAACATAAGGGACTAAGCGGGTTTCCGGATATAAAGGAAAGCGAATATGACCCTTTTACCTGTGGTCACAGCGGACATGCAATTTCTGCCGCCCTTGGTATTGCTTGTGCCGATAAAATAAATAACGTTGATAGAAATATTATTGCCGTCGTTGGAGATGCTGCAATAGGTGCTGGAATGTCACTTGAGGCACTCAACCATGCAGGTCATTTAAAAAGAAATCTAATAGTAATTCTCAATGATAATAAAATGGCAATCTCTGGTACAGTCGGCGCAATTGCAATGCATATAAACAAAATCCGAACCACGCCACTTTATGCAGATTTTAAGAAAGAAGTACGCCATGTATTACAATCATTGCCTATTGTAGGAAAACGAATGGAACATACCCTAGGACATATCACAGAAGCATTAAAGCGGGAAATTACTCCTGGACAGATTTTTGTTGACCTGGGTTTCGACTACTTTGGGCCTATTGACGGCCATAACATTCAGACTCTAACTGAAACTTTACAAAATGTTAGAAATGTAGAAGGACCTGTATTACTGCACGTAATTACTGAAAAAGGCAAAGGTTTTGAACCTGCATCAGCAAATCCTGAACGTTATCACAGTGCTGGCAATTTTAAGATGCATAACGGGAAAATGAAGGAAACACCAAAGGATCCAAAACAAGTCAGTTATACAAAAGTTTTCGGCAAAACGATTATTGAGCTCGCTGAGGCCAATAAAGATATAGTGGCAATCACAGCCGCAATGCCGGATGGAACCGGGCTTGATGCATTCGGCAAAGAATTCCCGGATAGATATTTTGATGTGGGAATTTGTGAGCAGCACGCCATTGGATTGGCAAATGGATTGGTAGCCGCAGGGCTTAAACCTGTTGCCGCGATATACTCAACTTTTTTACAGCGTGCATTTGACCAGGTGTTTCATGACGTTTGCCTGCAAAATAATGGTATCCTGCTTTCGCTGGACAGAGCTGGAATTGTCGGAAATGATGGTCCCACTCATAATGGCGTCTTTGACATAGCCTACCTGAGACATTTACCCGGAATAACCTTAATGGCTCCAAAAGACGGAGCTGAATTAAAGGCAATGTTACATAAGGCGATACAGCTCAATACACCGGCAGCAATACGTTATCCTAGAGCAAATATACCGGAAGGCAGCCTGGATAATGGTTGTAATCCTGTTGAAATAGGTAAAGGTGAAATATTAAGAGAAGGCAGGGATGGGGTAATCATTGCATATGGTGCAATGGTATATCCATCCATGGAATGTGCAGATATGCTTGCCGAGAAAGGGATTGATGTCACAGTCGTGAATGCTCGTTTTGCTAAACCACTGGATGAGGATCTCATAATGAAAGTTGCCGGAAAAAACCAAATAGTCATTACTGTGGAAGACCATACCGAGGTAGGAGGATTTGGTTCGGCAATTCTGGAATTGCTGGTTGAAAAAGGTATCAATACGCAAAATGTACGCAAAATGGGTATCCCTGACAGATTCACAGAACAGGGTTCTCGTGATATTATTTTAAAAACCCTCAACCTGGATGCAGAAGGTATCTACAAAAACTTTATCTCCGCCTGGAATTTGACAGAACCTGTTAGTATCAAAATGAAGGAAGTGCAAAAACAAACCTCTAATTTGATATGAAAAAAATCATAATCCTGGGTGATAAAAGTAAAAAAAAAATAAGAGAAACGATAAAAGAGCTTGAGCCCTTGTTTCGCAAGAAATCGCATCTCTCAATAATTGACATTTCTGATGAAGAGGAATTGGAAAAAGTATCTGCCGATCTTGCCTTTGTTTTTGGTGGAGACGGTACAATCCTGTCAGCAAGTAGAAAATTAAATGGCAGGCAAATTCCCTTAATCGGCGTACACTTAGGGAAATTTGGATTTCTGGCTGAACTTACTTCACGAGAAATCAGTGATTCCCTGGATAAAATTTTCGCTGGCGAATACGTTATCTCGCAAAGAATGTTGTTAACTTGCAAAGTAACTCGTTCTAAACAGGTTATTAATGAAACTCTTGGATTGAACGATGCCGTAATTTCCGGAACTTCTTTATCAAGACTGATTTCAATTAAATTATATGTAAATGAAAAAATAGTTACCACATACAGCAGTGACGGGCTGATCGTATCTACCCCGGCAGGGTCTACTGCACATTCTCTATCTGCCGGCGGCCCTATCGTTACGCCTGATATGGAAGCTTTTATCATAACTCCGATTTGCCCACACACTTTGTCAAACCGCCCGCTTGTTGTATCCGGAGATTCAAAGATTGAAATGGAACAGATTTCTGAATCTAAAGGGGTAGGCTTAACGGTGGATGGCCAGATATACTTTGATATTAAGGTTGGAGATAGAATCGTTATTGAAAAAGCCGAAAACAAGTTGCAGTTAATTGACATACAAACAAGGACTTTTTTTGATGTCTTGCGAGAAAAATTAGACTGGAGGGGACAACCCACTTATGACGTTAACTGAAAAAAACAAAAAGTATCTTTTAACCGGCAATGAAGCGTGTGCAGAAGCTGCAATACAGGCTGGTTGTAGATTTTATTATGGATATCCTATTACGCCGCAAAACGAGATATTAACGCATATGACTATCAGAATGCCTCAGGTTGGCGGGACATCCATTCAGGTAGAAAGTGAACTTGCCGCTATAAACATGGTATACGGAAGCGCCGCTGCAGGAGCCAGGGCAATGACATCATCCTCGAGCCCCGGCATTAGCCTAAAACAAGAAGGTATTTCTTATCTGGCCGGAAGTGAACTTCCCTGTGTTATAGTAAATATACAACGAGGGGGTCCTGGTTTGGGAGACATTTCATCTTCTCAGGCTGACTACTTTCAAGCTGTTAAGGGTGGTGGACATGGAGATTATCACACAATTGTGCTTGCCCCAAGTTCAGTACAGGAAATGGCTGACCTTGTCTTCGATGCATTTGATTTGGCCGATTGTTACAGAAATCCGGTAATGATTCTGGCTGATGCCCAATTAGGACAGATGATGGAACCTGTTGTATTTAATAAAAAATATGAACCCGTTTTATCAAAGAAAGATTGGGCGCTGACCGGTGCTGACGGGAGAGAAAGGAATATAGTTAAGTCCTTTTATTCAGTAAAAGGAGAACTCGAGGAGTTTAACGCTAAACTGCAGAAAAAGTATCGCCAGATTAAGGCCGAAGAGGTACGTTACGAAGAAACAAATACTGAAGATGCAGATATTGTTCTTGTTGCCTATGGTACAAGTGCCAGAATATGTAAAGAATTCCTGAATAAAAACCAATCTTTAAATGTAAAAGTAGGATTAATAATACCCATTACCTTATGGCCATTTCCTTCAGAGATTATACAAAAAGTTTCAGAAAGAGCACAAGCTATACTTACGGTAGAAATGAGTGCAGGTCAAATGGTGGAAGACGTAAGATTAAGTGTTTCCGGCCGTTGTCCGGTGCATTTTTACGGAAGAACCGGTGGAGGTATACCAACACCCAAAGAAATCCTTAAGAAAATTTCAGAAATAGTTTCTGTTAAAGAAAAAGTAACCTGCACCACATAATAAAAAACATCCATTTATAAATTTAATTGTAAACAGGAAGTATTCTATACAATATGGAAGCAACATATAAGGCTCCAGAAACATTAATTGATATTCCAACACATTATTGCCCCGGATGTGGGCATGGTATTGTCCACAGACTAATTGCAGAAATAATTGATGAAATGGATATCAGGGGGAAGACCATCGGGTTGGCCCCCGTAGGGTGTGCTGTCCTGGCATATAACTATCTTGATATAGATATGTGTGAAGCAGCTCATGGCCGTACACCCTCGGTTGCGACAGGTATCAAGAGGGTTCATCCGGATAAAGTTGTTTTCTCTTACCAGGGAGATGGAGATCTGGCTGCAATTGGTATGGCAGAAATAATTCATACTGCCAATCGAGGTGAAAATATTACCGTAATCTATGTAAATAATGCAGTTTACGGTATGACAAACGGACAGATGGCTCCAACTACTTTGATCAACCAAAAGACATTAACAACACCTCACGGGCGTAATGAAGAAAACGATGGATACCCTCTGCCTGTTTGCGAACTCCTGTCCGTAATAGAAGGAAGCCGATTTATCGCCAGGACCTCTATGACTTCACCAAAAAACATAATCAAAACAAAACAATTATTAGAAAAGGGATTTAAGACCCAAATACAGGAAAAAGGGTTTTCTTTGATAGAAATTCTTTCTCCATGTCCGGTGTATTGGCGTATGAGCTCTGTTGAATCTTTAAAATTCATAGATGAAGAAATGGCCGTAACCTTTCCTCTAGGTATTTTCAAAGATTGGGATAGTCAGAATTAGAAAGGTTCATTGGGATGTTAGAAAAAGTTATTTTAGCCGGTTTGGGTGGACAGGGGATGATGCTTCTTGGCAGATTGATAGCACATGCCCTCATGCTCGAGGGGAAAAATGTAACCTTTTTCCCCTCCTATGGCACAGAAGTACGAGGAGGTACCGCTTATTACCATTTAACTGTTTCAGAAGAAGAAATCTTCTCCCCTGTAATAGAAGAAGCAGACGCACTTATTATGATGAACCTGCCCTCTTATATAAAGTTTAAGGATTTCCTCAAACCGGATAGTAAGCTCTTTTTAAACTCATCTATGATTGATAAAATAGACAACGAAATGAAAGTAGATGTTTTTAGAATTCCTGCTACTAAAATAGCAAACAGCATTGGAAACGTTGTAGCATCAAATATGGTTATGCTGGGAGCGTACAATGAAGTGAAAAACCTCGTTTCTATTCCAGTCTTTCTCTCATGTCTCAAAAACGTCTTAAGCGGAAGAAAAGAACCCTTTTATGAAGTTAATAAATTAGCTATAGAACGAGGCGCTGAATTCGTAAAAAATATTAAACGTTGACCTATCTTATACATTCAATACCTTTCACGTACTAATCTTTTCAAAAGCTATTCCTCCATCTTGAAGGATTGCCTTGATTTTGTCTCCTGATTGAAACTGCCTGTTTACTATACTCAAAGATAATCTGTTTTCTATTTCACGTTCAATCGCTCTTTTAAGCGGACGTGCACCAAACTTTGGATCATATCCATCGGTTGCCAGTTTCTCTTTAATCTCAGGGCCTATTTCAAGAGACAAACCCTCTTCCTCCAGCCTCTTTAAAAGTTTGTTTAAAAGGATGTCCAATATATGTGAAATATGCTCCTTTGTTAATGAGTGAAAAACGATCATATCATCCAGTCGGTTAAGAAACTCAGGTTTAAAATATTTCTTGACCTCGGATAAGATCATTTCCTTTGCTTCATCATGGCTGATAATACCCGATCCGGATTTGAATCCGATCTCATGTTTTTCGGCCAGTTTCTCACTTCCTATATTTGACGTGCCTATAATAATAGTATTTCGAAAGCTTATGACGTGACCTTGTGCATCTGTCAGCCTTCCTTCATCAAGTACCTGAAGGAGCATATTAAAGACATCGGGATGGGCTTTTTCTATCTCATCAAGCAGTATCACCGCATAAGGCATACGTTTTATCTTTTCAGTGAGTTGCCCCCCTTCTCCATAACCTATATAACCTGGAGGTGCTCCTATAAGCTTTGCTACTTCATGGCGTTCCATATATTCTGACATATCCAGCCTGACGATGCGGGTTTCATCATCAAACAGAAATTCCGCAAGGGTTTTTGCTAATTCCGTTTTCCCAACGCCTGTTGGACCAAGAAAGAGAAAGGCGCTTATAGGCCTGGAAACCTCTCTCAGTCCCGCCCTGTTCCTCCTGATCGCATCAGCAATTGCCTTTACGGCGGCCTCCTGTGCCACAATACGTTCATGTATCTTTTCTTCCATATGCGCCAGTTTCTCTGCCTCAGCCTCAAGCATCTTTGATGCCGGTATACCAGTCCAATTCGATACGATACTGGCTATATCCTCAGGTGTTACGGAGGTGTCTTTTTCCTTTAATTCTTTTTGCCACTTTTCTTTTTCTCTGGCAAGGCGTTCTTCTATTACCTGTATTTCTGCATGATGTTTCGTCGATTCTTCAAAATCCTGTCTTTCAAAAGCCTCCATCTTCAGCGCAGTCTGTGCCCTCTTTTCATTTTCTAATTTTTTAATATCAGGAGGTGTGTAATGCATTTCAAGATGTTTTTTTGATCCTGCTTCATCCAGAAGGTCTATCGCCTTATCAGGCTGCGCCCTGTCAGTGATGTAGCGGTCAGAAAGACGTGCCGCAGCATCTAATGATTCAGGAGTATAATCTATATTATGATGTTTTTCGTAATAGAGTTTAAGTCCCTCAAGGATACATTTTGTCTCATCGATCCCCGGTTCGCTTATTGATACTGTTTGAAATCGCCGTGCAAGTGCCCTATCCGTCTCTATATGTTTGCGATAATCATCATAAGTGGTAGCGCCAATCATTTGCAGCTGACCTCTTGCCAGCGCCGGCTTTAATATGTCAGGTGCTCCCATACCACCTGCGGCACCGCCACCAACACCAACGACAGTATGTAATTCATCTATAAAAAGTATAATTCGACCTCCAGCATCTATTATCGAATCCCTGATGGTTTTAAGTCTGCCCTCAAATTCTCCTCTCACACCTGCCCCTGCAATAAGGGCTGCCATATCAAGTGAAAGTATTTTCTTTGACAGTAATGATTGCGGAACATCTGAAGCAACAATTTGTTGTGCAAGGCCCTCCACAATCACTGTCTTTCCCACTCCCGCCTCACCTATCAAAACAGGATTATTCTTTTTACGTCGCGATAGTATTTGTATTACCCTTTCTATCTCTTTTTCTCTTCCTATAACAGGGTCCAGTTCTCCCTTCCTGGCAAGCTCTAACAGATCGACGGTATATTCCTTTAAGACATCCAGTTTACTTTCGTCATCCTGGTTTACAACCTTTCTGCCACCTCTAATTTCTTTAATGGCAGTTTGAACCCTTTCCAATTCAAGGCCGGCTCCCCTGATAATCTCACCGGTATTTCCCGCCTGTGGATTATAAAGTGCAATAAAAAGAGCTTCAGTACTAATGAATTTGTCTTCCATCCTTTTTGATTCCTGCAAAGCAATCTCAAATACTTTCTCAACCTCACTCGATATTACTAATTGAATATCACCGGTCGATGGAATATTTGATGCCTGATTATCTATAGATGCAAAGATTCCATCCATAAGACGTTTTTTTATTGCTTCAGTATCCAGCTTAAGTTGTTCTGCAATTGCTATAATAGAAGAATCATCCTGAAATAATAATCCTAAAAGTACAAATTCCGTTGTAAATACATTGCGCTTCATATTTACCATTTCCATAGTCCCGATGTTAATCGCATCTAGTACCTTTTTCGTACAATATCTTATATGTTTTTGCAGCATTTAATACCTCCTCATCGATAAAGTTCTATCGAATTGTATTAAATATTTTACACACAACTGTTGCTTAAATCAATATCACCATATATTGTGCTGTCTTCAGTTATTTTTTATTTTCCGCACAGTAAACGAATGCCGGTGGAAAGTTTAACCATATGGTTCTCGTTTTTGTCACACTGTTAAATCTTGTGGACAATTTCTTCTTAAATCTCATACCGGCTGGCAGAAGCAAACCCTGCAGATAGGCAAAAGTCAGAAACCTTCCGCCCGGTTTCAGAACATCAATAATCGTGTCGAGTAACTCATTTTGTAACTCCTCACTAAATGCAGCCCAGGGAAGTCCGCATATTATACAATCACACTCATTGATGCCAAGTTCGTCAAGGTACTTCTTCGCATTTGCTGCGGAATCATGATAAACCACTGCGTCCGGACATCTTTTTCTGGTAGCCTTAACAAAATCAGGATTGATCTCTAACGCAAAAAATCTGGTTTCATCAGATATCTTTTGAAGTATTTTCTCTGTGAAAATACCTGTCCCCGCTCCAAATTCTATTACGGCAGAAGCGCTATGTAAACCAGCAGTCTCCGTGATTAAATCTGCAAGGCCTTCTGAACTGGGTACAACCGCCCCCGTCTTTGCCGTATGCAAAACAAACTGTTTCAGGAATTGGATCAAATTCACACGATGCTTCCTTTAGATAAATAACCTGAGAGCTAACTTCGTCCGTCCTGTTCGTTCCGCCAATTAATACCAACGGTCGTATCAGCGCATTGTCCTGCCGCCATCTACTGTCAAACAGTTGCCGGTCACAAAGTCAGACCAGTCGGAAGCATAGAAGAGGACGGCTTTAGCAATATCTATGGGCAAGGCAAGACGCTTAAGCGGTGTTTCTGCGGCTATTGCCTTCTGCACACGAGAGGGCGCGTGAGGTGTTTTCTTTGCTAATGTAAATCCCGCGTTTATCAAGTTAACGGTTATTCCAAAACTTCCAAGGTCAATTGCAAGACTCCTTGTAAACCCCACCAATGCTGATTGGGCTGTCATGTAACTGCCATATCCTTTTACCGGATCATTAACTATATTATCCATTATGTTTATGATCCTTCCACACTTATCCTTTTTCATCTCACCAGTGACAGCTTGAGAGCAATTGTATGCCCCTTTTATTGTGCCGTTCAGGTCTTCCTCATATTCATTCCATTTTGTTCCTTCAAAGGATTTTCTCTTTATAGTACTATGTGCATTGTTCACAAGGATGTCTATACGGCCAAATTTCTTGACGGTTTCCTTAACCATTTTATTTACATTTGCCTTTGAGGTCACATCAGCCTGCCATGTCATAGCCTTCCCGCCACTGTTTTCTATCCTCTTTAAGACTGATAATGCATTCTTCCTGCTTTTTAAGTAATTAATTGTTACAGACGCACCTTCAGATGCCAGGAGTTCAACAATTGCGCGCCCTCTATCACTGCTTGCTCCCGTTACGATTGCAACCTTGCCTTTTAGTTTCAAAGTAATAACCTCATTTTTTCAGACAGAACAAACGGGATAAACAAGGATTTTCCACCTCCTGTTAATCCTGTAAATCCTGTCAAAATAAATCTACAAAGATACTTTTTCTTTTACTGAATACCCCTTCTCTGTCTTTTCTACCTTAACGGCTTCTGTTACCGGGTCGTGTTCGAAGAACAGGATCCAATCGCCATTACAGGCTCTTGTCAGCAGTTTCTCTTTTTCTTCTATTGTCGTTAATGGTTCAATGTCATAGCTCGGTATATATGGTACCCTGATATGAGACGTAAAAGGTATTAAATCGCTACAGTAAATAAGTGTGTTTATACCATCTGATATTTTTACGAGTTGCAGTCCTATAGTATGGCCGTCTGAGATGATGACGTCAATGTTTGGTAATATCTTGGCGTATCCATCCACAAGTCGAAGCTTTCCTTCATCTTCTATAGACTTAAAGTCTTCCCTGATAAAACTGCCTTTGTCTTTTTTACTCGGCTTCAGCGCCCACTCGTGATGTTTTTTTTGAACATAATGTGCTGCATTTGGAAACGTAAGCTTATGCTTGTTGCCTTCTTTATAGGTGACACCACCGGCATGATCCAGATGCAGGTGCGTCAGGATCACGTTCGTTATATCCTTTGTTTCCAGATTGTATTTTTCCAGGGATGAAGTAAGATTATATTTGCTATGATCGATCTTATAGATTTCTTTATATTTTTCGGAAAATTTAGTACCGATACCGGTATCAACAAGGATTTTGTGTTTATCATCCATGATCAGTAATGACCTGAGGGCCATCTCTATCCTGTTTTCATCATCAGAAGGATTAAGCTTGTTCCATAATGTTTTTGGCACAATACCAAACATCGCGCCGCCATCAAGGGCAAACCTCCCGGTCTCAATCGAATGTAACTCATATTGTCCGATCTGCATAAATCAGTTCCTTCCAGCCGCTCCACAAAAACCTTTCCAGGCAATAACTATATGGTGTTATTGTTTATGTGACTATGTTATCATAATATATAGAGTAGAATTGAGCATTACAAGTAGGAAAATATTATGATTGAGATATGCGAAAAACTATATAAGAATTTAGAAGGAAAACTCGGGAGAGCAAGAGAGGTATCAGGAAGGGGTTTAACCCTTACTGAGAAAACTCTTTATTCTCATATGAAACCGGAGGACATAAAACCATATACCCGCAAGGAATCTAACGTAGACCTTTATCCGGACAGGGTTGCAATGCAGGATGCAACCGCTCAAATGGCGATCCTGCAATTTATGTCTTCAGGTGTTCAGAGTGTACAGGTACCTACTACCGTCCATTGCGACCACCTGATTCTGGCACATAAGGGTGTGGAAGATGATTTACCGATATCAAAGATAACCAATAAGGAAGTTTTTGATTTTTTGTCATCCTCTGCAAAAAAGTATGGTATGGGCTTCTGGAACCCTGGGGCAGGTATTATACATCAGGTCGTTTTAGAGAATTACGCTTTTCCCGGCGGCCTGCTTATTGGCACAGACTCACACACTCCCAATGGAGGAGGTCTGGGTATGCTGGCAATCGGCGTGGGTGGTGCGGATGCAGTAGACGTTATGGTAGGACTGCCCTTCGGCCTGAAGTGGCCGGGTATTATCGGTATAAAATTAACCGGGAAATTATCCGGCTGGGCATCTCCCAAGGATGTCATCTTAAGGGTAATGAAGGAGCTTACGGTTAAAGGGGGAACAGGCTCTGTCGTTGAGTATTTTGGAGACGGAGCTGATTCTATTTCATGCACGGGTAAAGCAACCATATGTAATATGGGTGCGGAACACGGCGCCACAACTTCAACATTTCCTTTTGATTTGCGGATGTCAGATTATCTGAGAACAACCGACAGATCTAACATAGCAGGCCTTGCAGAAGAATACTCAGGATTCTTCAGGGCTGATGACGAGGTATATGCAGAACCTGAAAAATATTATGATACGATTATAGAAATCAATTTATCAGAACTTGAACCACTGGTCTGCGGACCCCATACACCCGATAAGGTACGCTCTATATCGGATTTCCATGACGAGGTCGACAGGGAAGATTATCCTGATAACATTAAATTTGCCCTTATCGGTTCCTGTACGAACTCTTCTTATGAAGACATGGGACGTGCGGCCGCCGTGGCAAAGGATGCCGTTGCCAAAGGCTTGAAGCTGGCAATCCCGTTACTGGTAACTCCGGGATCAAACCTGATAGAAGATACCATTAAGCGTGATGGCCAGATGAAGGCCCTGACAGATGCCGGTGCGACCGTATTAGCCAATGCCTGTGGGCCATGCATTGGCCAGTGGAAACGAACCGATATTAAAAAGGGTGAGAGAAATACTATAATTACCTCATACAATAGAAATTTTCGTGCGCGTAACGATGGCAACGTAGAAACACTTTCATTTATTGGCTCTCCTGAAATTGTTACGGCACTTGCCTTTTCCGGTCACCTCTCCTTTGACCCGTTAAAAGACAAATTAAAAACACCATCCGGGCAGGATGTAACACTGGCAGAACCGTCAGCGGAAGAACTGCCATCTGCCGGATTTGCCGGCCATAGCAAGGGCTATGTACCACCACCGGAAGGTAGGTCGGGAGTAGAGGTTGTTATTCATCCTGAATCAGAACGCCTTCAGGCGTTAACTCCGTTTGCTCCATGGGATGGTAATGATTATGTCGACGTTCCTTTGTTGCTGAAAGCTTCAGGAAAATGTACAACCGATCACATTTCCCCGGCTGGCCACTGGCTGAAGTACAGGGGGCATCTGGACAGAATATCTGATAATACTTTTTCTGGTGCTGTAAATGCATTTGATGGTTCGGCAGGTACAGGCAAAAACCTGTTTACCGGTGAAAGCGGTATAAACTATTCTGACATTGCCCGTGATTATAAGAAACGCGGAGTTCCATGGGTAGTTGTGGGTGATGAAAACTACGGAGAGGGATCTTCCCGCGAGCATGCCGCCATGTCTCCGAGGTTTCTTGGGGCCGCAGCCGTTATCGTCCGTTCATTCGCCAGAATCCATGAAACTAATTTAAAGAAGCAGGGAATCATCCCTCTGACATTCACCAATCCATCAGACTATGAAAAGTTTCGTGAGGATGATAAAATTTCGATTACGGGATTGGACAAACTGGCCCCGGGTAGAAATATTAGTGTAACGATCAAGCACAGTGACGGCACAGTGGAAGGGATAGAAACAAGACATACAATGTCCGAACAGCAGATAGAATGGTTCCGTGCAGGCTCCGCCTTAAATAAAATCGCCAGAGATTTGAATGGAAAATCTTGACTTACGATTTAGATTATAGTAATTTTGTGTGAAGTAAAGTCTGCAAACTTCCACTGCTTTTACCGTAATTTTCAGTCCTTAATGCAAAACAGTGCAAACACTTTTATTGAGGGGTGGGAGACAAACTGGCAGTGATAGGGGAACCCGAACACTTTAGTGAACTGGAGCAAATGGCCAGGGGGAAAAGAGGAAAAGCTTCAGGCCTGCCGGATTAGAGACCTGCTACTGGTCATTTCTAACATTTTTCAATTTCAACGTAGGTGGAGTTATAGGTAGCGTTTCCACCAAAGTCCTGAACGACATCCGGAGTCAGGGTGTTTGCGCCTTTACCATCACATAGCTTTGACCAGAGTCCTCCGTAGGCTAATACAACTCCCCGCTTTATGTCTGTAGTCGGACGAGCCTTCATCCTGAGTGTGTCCTGGTCATTTTCCAGCCTTACCCAATCATCTTCCTTTATATCTTTCTCTTTTGCATCTTCTTCGTTAATCAGGACGATTGGTTCTATCTCTTCCTTCCATACGTTGTGAAACTGAGAACGTGTTATTTGTTTATGATTAACCGTTAAGAACTGGAAAGGGTATTCGCCTTTATCCTCTTCATGATAACCGGGTAGTGGTGGAATATTAGCCTTTTCCGCCAGTCGTGAATACATTTCAATCTTCCCTGAAGGAGTGAGGTATTCATCCTGCGGCCTTGGCTTCATCTTACAGAAACCATCCTGTTCCAAGTCTTTCAGCGTAAAATCCACTGCCTTGCTTCTGCTCAAAAACTCTTCCGCTACTTCACGCTCCGGTGGAAACAACTCTCCGGAGTTCAAGCCAAGTGCCTCAGAAAGTTCCCTGAATACCTGATAGTTGGGCTTTGATTCGTAGAGGGGCTCAATTGCCTTCTGGTTTATGGACATATGATTGTGGTAATAACATACATGGATATCAAATGATTCCAGGAAACTCGGGGCGGGCAGAACGATGTCAGCGTAACTGCATGTATCATTTAAAAAGAGGTCATGTACAACAGTAAAAACATCCTCACTCTCCATACCCTTTTTCACAAGTTGCTGATTGGGTAGATTAACCAGAGGGTTAGTATTAAAAACGAAAAGAAATTTTACCTCTCCGGCCTCCAGTATACGTCCGAGCTGTGCCATGTTGTGCATTTTTTGATTTTCCGTGGGAACTTGATTTACAAGATGTTTGCCTTGAAGAAACCCAAGGTCTATCTCTCTGTTAGTATTGCTGTAATGTACTCTGAACCCGCCCACCAGAGGAGGAAGGAGTGCAATAGTCCTGACGGCCTCGCCTCCGTAAAGATGTTTCTGAATACCAAAACCCAGATGTATGAAATTTGGCCTTATCCGATACAGGTCTTCGGCCAATTCTCTGATGTCTTCAACGGATAAGTTTGTTATCCTTGAAACCCTTTCAATGTCAAAGTCCTTTGCTACCTCCCTGAACTGCTCAAAACCATGTGTATATTTTTCGACATGCGCCTTACCGTATAGATTGTTTGTTATCAGGTAATTTGCGATACCCAGAGCAAGGACGCCGTCGGTGTTTGGCTTGATGGCAAGGTGCTTTCCAAGCCGGCCGGTTTTCAAAGGATCGATGACGTAGAACTTTGCTCCGTTACGTACAGCTTCCTTAACCATGTTGTAGCCATGCAGGTTGCTCCACGGCCCGTTCAGTCCCCAGAATATGATGAGTTTGGAGGAGAAGATCTCTTCCGGATCAATCCCCCAGAAACCACCGTAGACATACTGCAGGGCTGTTCGTCCGGCATTTGAACATACTGTGGGTGAGCAGTTGCTGGTTCCCAGGGTAGTGAAGATTCGCTGTGATAATTGTTTGTTCAGAAGTCCCATGTGGCCGTAATAGTGGAATGGCAGGATTGCACCCGCTCCATGTTTTGTCTGTACATCCTCCATTTGGTGAGCAATCTCTTTATAAGCTTCTTCCCACGTAATCTCACGGAAGTTATCCGTTCCTTTCTTCCCCACCCTCTTCAAAGGGCGCTTCAGACGTTCGGGTGAATATACGAACTTTAATGCATTCTGTATCTTCCAGCAGAGGAATCCCTGCGTTATAGGATGCTTTGGATTGCCCCGAAGCTTGATAGCCTTTCCATCCTCAACCGTTGTGATCATGGCGCAGGTGTCGTAACAATCTCTGGGGCATGTATTGAAAAACTTTTCCATTGATCAATTATCTTTAATGTAAACAGTGAAATAAAAAACTATTTTAGCATATTCGGGGGAGTATGAGAAAAATATTTTAGACAGGGAGAAAAAACAGAATTCACTGCAGACTTGCCCGCCAGTTTGTTAGGCGGGGGCGCAGAGTACGCGAAGGAAGGAAGAGGTTACTCAGCCGTATCCAGGCCGAACTCTTTCTTGGCCTCTATCTTGGCCTTGATAAAGTCCTTGTGTGATAAATGGAAGAGGCCTGATATCTTTCTTATTGTTTCCATTTCATTATGATCAAGTTCTTCGTCACAGCAGGCAACATGAAAGAGGGTTTCGATAATTGATTTTCTCATCTCATAAGACAGGTCCTTACTTACCTCACGTGTAAAACGGTGCAGGTCTATCCTCTCCCTCGCAGCTTCCTTGATGGAGGCGAGGACAGTCTCTATCTCATCCTCTGATATCTTACTGTGTGAAGTAGTAAGGATTTCCCTGATCTTCTCATCCTCTTTTGCCAGAAACTTATCATCGGCCTCTGCGACAACCCACAGCAATACACCGAGGGCAATCTTGTCATCTATATCAATTGCCTTAGGCACATCTTTTTTGTCCTTCCATACAGATGAAACCACATTGCCTCTAAACTTATCCAGGAAACCAGCCATATAAACACCTTCCTTTCTATATGAATCCCTGATTATCCTGTAATCCCGGCCGATGTATTCTTTTCTTTCCGTCTTCTTGTCCTCGGCGCCTTTTGTCCGGGGAGTGGTGAATGCTATCTTTTCCTTTTTCCTCTTCCAGAAAAATAATATCTATGACCTTGCCTGAAACGCCTCTCCAGAATCCAATAATTTTATCCGGTTCTACTTCCTTAACTTTGGTTATCTTTTGAATCTTTATGTGATCCGGTCTTGGCGGCCTCCAGAGCATTGCGATATAATCTCCCACGCTTCCAACATTTTCTGAAGAAGCTACGGTAATCTTCTCCTTTTGAAACCCATATGCTACGAGGGAGGTCTCGGCCCTTTCCTGAAGGTCTGCCCTTCCGTGAAGGAAGAGATAGACCTCTTTCTGTGAATCTATTTTAGTATCATCCTGTTCCAACATAGCTGCAATAACTACTGCAATCACAGCTATAATAATGATCCCTACAACCATAACTCCCCCGCGGTTTATCTTCTCTAAGTCACGGCGGATACGTCCTTTTTCATCTGTCATAGTCGTTCCTCAATTTATAGTAGCACTTTGCGGGAAGGGTGATTCTGAGATTAATAATAGTGATGTCGTTCACCAAAATCAACAGGAAAAATGATAGCTAATCTCAACTCTTCTTCATTCCTCAGGATTTGGCTTTTCCAGAAGCCCGGGGTATTCTTCCTGCACCTGTTTCATAAGGTCAGGGTCTAACCTTGACTTATACAATGTCTTTGCCTCGCGAAGCTGTTCAATGGTTAAGCCCTGTGCACCACTTAGTCTGGCTTTGGTCAGGTCAGCACCGCTCAGGTTGGCTTCACTCAGGTTGACACCCTTCTGCTTTACACCCCTCAGGTTGGCATCACTCAGTTTGGCCCCGGTCAGGTTGGAATTAAACAGGTTGGCTTTGGTCAGATCGGCTTCACTCAGGTCGGCATCTCTCAGGTCAGCACCATTCCACAGGTAGACACTCCTCATGTCAGCGCCCCTCAAGTTGGCACCCTTCAGCTTTACTTCAGACAGGTTTGCACTACTCAGGTCGGCACCACTCAGGTTGGCATTATTCAGATTGACTTTATGAAGTTTTATACCACTCAGGTTAACTTCACTCAGGTCTGCACAACGTCCTTCGCTCCCAACAGTGCTTATCCATCTGTCATGCTCATCCTGGATCTCGCGAAGAGCAGCCATAGTTATTTTCCGGCCCATCTTATAATCTCCCCATCTTCAATATTTATTCTTGCTTCCCTTCTGTTGTAGATTTAAGAGCGGCTTCCAACGCTTTAAAGAGCACGGGATTCTGGCTGATCTGCTTTATACCGTTCAGCCACATTTCTGTTTCGGGAGCAGAAAGCTCGGACCTGCTGATTGCCTGTTCAAAATTTTTAAGAAAATTGACCCCGATACTGACCGGCGCCTTATCTCCCCCGGCAACTGCACTTTCACCGGAAGGGCTGACAGCGTTCATTTTGGCAATACCCTTTTTTGTAATCCATGCAGAGTACGAATCAGCTTCGACGAGTTCCTCCTTGATAAGTCTTTTCAGGGGTTTTCTGATATTTTTTTCCTGAAAGCCGTATTCTTCTATGAGTGTCTGTAAGGGCTTTACTTTAGAGGTGCCGTGTTCTTTCCAGAGGTTATAAAGATTTTCAAGTATGAATTGTTCTAATGGAGTTTTTTCCGTCATGATAATTGCTCAGTCACAGATCAATTTTTTACAAATAATACAGCCTGTCCCGCCATTTTGCCTGACGGGCCGGCTACTAAAATAAACTAACTTCACTTTTCAGTTTTTTCGGCTTCTACAGTTTTTCCGACGAATACCTCTCTTATCTTAGCTTGGAGTTCAGCTCTTCGCTCCTTGTCTACCCCGGTTGCCTTATGTTCTTCAATCATGGCGTCAACCAGAAGATCGGCCACTTTATCCAGTTTTGCCCCTGCTTTTTTCTCAAGATTCGCCTTAATCTTTTCTTTAAGCAATTCCTTTTTTGCACAACGTGTGAGTTTCAACAAAGTAGAAATACATTTGCTTCCACCCTTATCACATGTACTTTTATCTTTGCTGCATGAAGAGACACTGCCTTTGTCCGAGGGACATTGCTTTGTTTTGGATGTACAAGCATCACATGCATAAAGAGGTGAAGTTGTTCCCGCAATATTCAGCGCAAAACAGAAAATACTTACTACCGCAACAAACATAACTATCGACTTAAACTTTCCAGCCATTTTTTATCTCCATTCTAAATTATTAAAAAAGTAATGTGTTAACTAATATAACATATTTTCCAACAAAAAGTTTCATACCTATTAAAAGATGGCAACATTCCCATTCCCACGCGGGAGCGTGAGGACGAGATTAAAAGCTGTAACAGATAGAACACGCCCGCCTATGCCGTTCGGACGGGTCTGGAAGGGATTATTGCAGATACACACAGATAGCTATTTTCCAGAGTTAAGTTTGGTTTTGACAGAATTAACATGATGAACTTGATTTTTAAATATCTTATTTATCCTGTTATCCCGTCTAATTTTTTAAAATCCCCACAATCTGCGTTTATCTGTGTCCAAAAAGCATTTTATTTTCTATACGTCGTCATCAGGCAGTTCCAACATTTTAATCGTTGGCAATGAAGTACCTGCAATCTCTTGAAGATCACCGTGCATGCCTGCGGCATTGGAGATTACTCTTTCTATTTGTTTCTCCCTTTTGGCCCATATTTTCAGCATTGCACGTCTTTCGGCTTCCAGATCTTCTTTCATTGCAGTAAAGGATTCTACAATTGCCTCCACTCTATTTCTAAATTCCTGTCCGGTCAGATAATTGTAAGCGACTTCCATTTTCCCTTTTTTGCCGACCTGGACTTCCCGCTCTCTGGCAACCTGAATCAATACTACCCTCAAGGCTAATGCAAGGCTCACTACAGAGTGTATGTCGGTTACCCATACACCGGATATCTGTCTAAAATGATGAAAACCCTTCGGCAAAGATTCGGATGCCAGGATAGCTAAATCAGCTTTTGCCTCACGCTGATCATCTTTGAGTTTTCGAATCCAGGAATCACTCCAGTTTTTTGTTCGTTTTGTTTCCCATAAGATTTTTCCGCAGATGCGTCCGGATTGTGTTTTGACCGTTTGTATAATATCACCACCTTTTACTCCCTTGGCAACCGGCTCGATATCATCAAAGGGGAACTCATCCTTCAGCGATTCCTCCAGTTCCAACTCAAGCACCTCGCCCTGCATTTGCTGGGAACCCTGTTCGGCCTTTCTTTTGAGTTCATCTATCTGCGTTTTCATATCGCCAAGTTGTTTATCTTTTTCAGCATCCTTCAATCGGTGTGTCTCTTCAAATTCTTTAGAAGCTTTTTCGATTATTTTCAGACGTTCAGCATCAATTTTACGACTTAGTTCCAACTCTAACTTCTCTTCCTTTTCCTCAAGTTCCCGCTGTCTCTTGCGAAGCTCAAGCTCCTGCTTTTGAGCTTCTTTCAGGTTTTTAGTTTTTTCTTCCAATTGTTCCTTTAAATCAGAGATCTTGAGGTTTACTAACTCCTGAGCATCTTTTTTTGCTTTTTCTTCAAGAGATTTCTTGAGCTTTCCCATCTCATTTTCGTATTTTTCTTTCAGCCTTATTTCAATATCATGTGAGATGGCTTCCGATAATTCAAATACTTCACTACAATTTGGACACTTAATAGTTTCTTTTGTCACAAAATCCCCTTTTTGAATAGCTACATTAACTTTTTTCTGCTCTCAGTAGTACGTGTATACATTATCAACTTATACACGTAGAGTAAACACAAATCGTGTTATCAGAACAACGTTTCGTTTGAGCATGTTTTAATAAGAGACATGTCTTGAAAAGAATTGTATAACTGCAGTCCGACGCATTCTGGCGAGGACGGGAAACAACCAAAGAATATTGCCCTGAGGAAGGACATCATTGTAGTTTTGCCTGCTTCGTTTGGGCCGAAGAAAAGATTAAACCCGGGCTCAAAAACAAAGTCCAGGTTGTGAAACTTTCCGTATCCATCTATGTACGCTTTTATAAATCGCATTTATATCCTCATGAGGAGTGAGAGAAATTTTTCTGATTACTTAATGGGGTGCAGTGCTTTTTCCTCATTTAATTTGTAATTTAGGAATCGATTTAACGTTTTTATATGTTCGTCTGGATTTATCAGAAAATCGTTATAATCGATATACAGCACGTCTATATATTTTCTACCTTCTATCCAATCTATTATTTTGGAAAGATGCTTGTCAAAGAACTCACCCATTTTTTCATCACTAATACCATCTTTGCTGCTCCCCATTCTTTCCAGCATCTTACTTTGAGAAGCCAATATTTCACTCATTTTTCTCTTCATAAATATTACTTTGTAATTTTCATTAGAAGGTAGATCATATAACAACTGAGAGATCATTTTGAAAGCTTTTCCTCTGGTTTCCTTCAACCAGCCAGTATCGTCCTTTATTTTCTTCACCCTTTCGTATTCATAGTAGCCAAGCGGGTTATCCTCGTTAGCCTTCCGTATGTTATCAGTAATTACCTCCATACCACCAGATTCTAATATCTGCATCATCATAGAAGTTCCAGACCTGGGCAAACCGGAAACAATCGTTATAAAATTATCCATTAGTATTACTTTATTTTTAATCTACAGTAGCATCCAAAAAACTTGCATAATGATACTATTTATTTAGTTAATATACAAAATCGTTTTCCTGGTGCGCGTTGGCAAGATAAGTGGTTATTGTTAAAAATAAGGACATCTTTAAAGCCTGACATTGAAAGGTTTCATTAATATAAAACCAAACCCGAGGGTAAGTATAAAAAAAAGTATGAGCCAATGGATGTTCCATCCAAAAAAATTGATCTTTGCATGTGGATATGTGACCAGAACAGATTCTAAAGCTGTACCTTCAGGTAAGGAAGGTTCACCCGGATAGAAAAATGAGCTTACAATTCCACTTTTTAGTGTTTCGGAAGAAAGCCTTGCAACTTTTCCTGATACAAGCACCCTTTTCGCGACTTCCATATCACGTGCTTGAAACCCCAATTTAAATATCCCTTCTCTCTCTGCTCTTATTCTCCAATATGTTTCTTTCCCTCCATCAATCCGAAGCGGTGGTGTTTCAATACTTAATCCTTCTGATGCAGTTAAGACTAATTCACGATCCTTTATGGATAATTCGTTTGGATTATGGAGTTTTACCTTTACAATTGCCGATTCTCCCGGATGAAGCGGTCTATATTCATATCTAACCGCAGTATGAATAATTATGACTACCATTGGGATCATCATAAACATTAATGGCTTCAACGTGTATCGCAAATAAAACATATTAAACTTCAATATGTTTTTCTGTGCGGAGAGGATTATCCTTATATCGTCTTTAAAAAGTCTTAACTCTAAAATGTGGCCCATGATCCTTGCCTTGACTCTCTTGATTTCCTCTTGATTGGATGTATATTTGAAGATAGGCAGGGCAATGATTGCAGTAAAGAGAGAGATAGCACACAGACCATAAATTGAATCAACTGACCTGAAAGGGTAGAAAAATATGTCAAAGAGTGAATTGAATACTATATTAATAAAATTCATAAATAATTATAATACTACTTATGTTCACAAAATATTTTTTTGCTACGCTACGATATATACCCAAGTCCCTTGAGCCTTTTCTTGACTTCCTCTTCTGATTCAGATTCTTCCGATTTCGATATTTCCTTCTCAATAATGTGACTTACAAATTCTTCAACGGATGTATATCCGGTTTTTGCAGCATGCTCCCTGGCTTTTTTCAGCAATTCTTTATCAATTTTGATTTTGGAAACTGACATTTATACCGCTCCTTTCTAATTATTTGACTTTTTCTGTTTATTTAAAAAATTGGCTCTCCAACCATATCTGTATTCTTTTTTATACCAAATTCTGCCAAGATTGTTGGTGCTATATCATATAGAGCGGGGCTTACAGTTTTAATTTTTTTGTTTGAAAGTATGATGCCGGGGACAAGTTCATAATCCCACAGATGAGTACCGCTCCACCTCTTCATATTATCACCTAAAAGTCCTTCAGGCACCTTGCCCAGTGCGGATTCCCATGAAGTACGGTATCCCCGATTATATCCAATGAGAAGATCAGGCGCGTCTGCCACATATTTACCAGAATATATTTCCTCTCTTCTGTAAACCTTCTTAATAACCTGATTTCCACTTTCAGGGTCTCTCATGTCCTCAAGTTTGCTTATAAGATTTTTTATAAGCTTTTCTTTTTCTGCTCCATCGTACACAATACCCATGCCTTCTCTTCCGAATAAGTTAAGATAAATGCCATTAAAGCCGAGGGAGTACGCTTTTGTCATTCCAAAATCAACATTCTCAAAAAATTCATTACTTTCACTCAGGCTATCATCTATAAAGTTGAGGTACCCATTATCTTTCAACCATCTGTTAATATGAAAATACCTGCGAAATGGTCCAAAACCGTGATCAGAAAGGATAATAAGCGTAGTGTCATTATCTATCCTTTTCATCACCGCTCCCAGAATAGTATCCATTTTCCTGTAGGTTTTTTTAATTACGTCAGAATACTTTTCTGCCTCTTCGGATTTATAGCCAGGGTGTTCCTTGTCCATATATCTCCAAAACATATGAGAGATAAGATCTGTAGTTGAAAAATATACGAACAGGAGCCCTGATGAGAATCTTTCCATCTCAAGATTGAGCATCTTTTGTCTCTCATTAATTATAAAATCAGATTGCTCAATGTAAGCCTCGTTATTGATGAAATCCTGATTCAATGCCTTAGTATCCTCCGGCATACCCTGAGTATAGTAATATCCTATTTCATCTGCGATGTCAGCAGAATAACTCTCTGGAGTACTTATGGGGACATTGGGGTTGGTTGGATCAATGTTTATAGGTGACACATAAAGCTCAAAATAAGGATGTACTTTCATTAAGTAAAACCTGCATATCCCAGTCAACTTTTGAAGAGGTGCAAGTTTAAAAGACACCTTTATCCATTTACTCCACTCTCCTTCATTCAAAAGTATCTCTTCATCTTCAATTCGTATTAAAGCAACAGGGTTGTTATTATCGACTTTGATGATTAACTCTGTATTTACTCTTTCTCTGCTCTCTTTGAATGGATTTGGAGGCCCTGAAAGTTCTGTTTTTATGGTATTGTTCAACATTTTTACATTGAACAGCCTACCGCTCTCTATCCCCTGCTCTTCATCCTCTAAATCTTTGGTAGTATAAAAGGAAAACGTTCCATAGGTCCCGAGTATATCCGGTGTTCCCATACCGGAAAGTGTATTAGCTTCAGTGCTGACTGGTGGAAAATTTGCGGGGACCTTTAGGACTGTAGAC
>Ga0208896_1000399_pt1 | contig 24142 bp, 20 predicted proteins | sample ETNtaG_27_FD_185778 | JGI IMG/M metagenome (GOLD analysis project Ga0208896, IMG submission 185778) | Marine microbial and viral communities from oxygen minimum zone, Eastern Pacific Ocean - ETNP201406SV63 (SPAdes) (version 2) | ecosystem: Environmental > Aquatic > Marine > Oceanic ... | reverse complement strand
CGAAGACATTCACATGAATATTGAATCTGCCCTGGTGAAACGGATAGGTGATGTAGCAAAGAAGCTCCATACGGCCAGAAGCAGAAATGACCAGATTGCTTTGGACTTGAGACTTTGGGCCCGTGACCAGATTCAGGAAATAGTAAAGGTAATTCTTGATTTGCAGCTTGTAATTATTAAAAAAGCTAAACCTGTCTGGCAGGGTGTGTTGCCGGGCTTTACACACCTTCAGCATGCTCAGCCAATTTTGATTGGGCACTATTTCCTGGCTTACGTGGAGATGCTGGAGCGGGACTGCACGAGACTGGTTGATTGCCTGATGCGTCTGAATAAATCTCCGCTTGGTGCGTGTGCTCTGGGTGGTACGACTCTCAATACAAAACCTGAGATTACCGGTAAGCTTCTGGGCTTTGATTCCGTCTTTGATAACAGTCTTGATGCTGTGAGTGATAGAGACTTCAGTCTGGAATATGCTGCTGCATTGTCCATTATTTCGATGCATCTCTCACGGTTCAGTGAGGAGTGGATTATCTGGTCAAGTCAGGAATTTGATTTTCTGGATATTGACGATTCTTATTGTACGGGTTCGAGCATCATGCCGCAGAAGAAAAATCCGGACGTACTTGAGCTTATCAGAGGGAAGTGCGGACGTGTATATGGCAACCTGTTTTCACTTCTTACAATAATGAAGGGCCTGCCGCTCTCCTACAACAGAGATATGCAGGAAGACAAAGAGGCGATATTCGATTCGTCCGATACGGTCAAGGAGTGTTTGTCGATCCTTAAAGAGCTGATAAACAAGACTACGCTTAAGCTCGACAATATGGAGAGTAGCTGTAAGAAAGGATTTCTAGATGCTACGGCTCTGGCAGAATACCTGGTTGGGAAGGGAGTACCTTTCCGGAAGGCCCATGAGATTGTGGGTAAGATAGTTGGGGTATGCAGTAAAAGCGGCAAGGAATTGAGTGATGTAAGCATAAAGGATTTTAAGCGATACTCTCCTTTGATTGATAAAGATGTTTACAAAATCCTGGGTGTTAAAAATTATATTAAACAATTTAAAAGCCACGGTTCAACTTCTCCTAAGTCAGTACAGAAACAGATAAGTGCATGGGAAAGAAAGCTTAAAAAGTTGATTGGTGAATTTCGTTAAATTAAATATTTTTTATTTGATTGTTTTTGATGTGTTTCTCAGTGTTCTTTCTTGTCCTCCCTGCCTGTCGGCAGACAGGGGCGCTTTTTGTCCGGGGAGCGAACTCTGCGTTGAATTCTTATAACTTGGAGAAAAGAGTGACGACTAGTTTTGATTTTTTTAACTACCTGGACAATGAATTATACTGCGAAGACGTAAAGGTAAAAGAGATAGTAGAGAAGGTTGGGACTCCGGCATATATTTACAGCAAAAATTCTATCCTGGAACATTTTATTGAAATCAGGAATGCCTTTGAAGAAGTAGAACCCCTGATATGTTTTTCGGTTAAGTCCAATTCGAATTTGTCAATCTGCAAGGTACTGGCTGATGCCGGTTCCGGGTTTGATGTAGTTTCCGGCGGAGAACTGTTCAGGATACTGGAGCTGGGTGTAAGCCCTGACAAGATTGTTTTTGCCGGAGTCGGCAAGACCTCTGAGGAGATAAAATATGCACTTGAAAATGATATCTTCATGTTCAATGTCGAGTCCCCTTCAGAACTGGCCAATATTGACAGGATCGCAGGTGGGCTGAACAAGACAGGAAGGGTTGCCTTACGCATTAACCCTGACATTGATGCCAAGACTCATGATAAGACCACTACTGGAAAAAAGGAAAATAAATTCGGTATAGATTTCGATAGCGCCGGACAGTTAATAAAGGATATTGATAACTATAAAAATGTAGATTTAAAGGGCTTACACGTGCATCTCGGTTCGCCAATCTATTCACCTGAGCCTTATGTGCAGGCTCTTGAAAAGGTGTATAAGTTCCTGCAGGAATCTCTTAGCGACAATGAGAGGGAGAGAATCGAGTATATCAACATAGGCGGCGGTTACTGTATTTCGTATACGGGAGAGAAGGTAAAAAAGCCTCACGATTTCTCGGCAGAAATTATACCTGTAATAAAAAAGCTTGGATGTAAAGTAATAATGGAGCCCGGGCGCTTTGTTGTCGGGAATTCGGGGATCCTCGTAACCGGAGTAACATATGTAAAGATTGCTACCTGGGGAAAGAAATTTATTATTTGTGATGCGGCGATGAATGACCTTGCCCGTCCTTCCTTATATGATGCTTTCCACCGGGCGTGGCCTGTTAATACCGATGTGCTGATGTCGGAAATAGAACTTCCCGGAGCAGATAGAAGTACAAATGATAGATTAGAGTTGGTAGATATCGTAGGCCCTGTGTGTGAGAGCAGTGACATTCTCGCAAAAGAGAGGTGGTTTCCTGATGTAGAGGAAGGAAGTCTGATTGCATTTTTCAGTGCCGGGGCATATGGATTTACAATGAGTTCCAGTTACAACACACGGCCGCGTACGTGTGAGATCCTGGTGGACTGTGACAGCTTCTCGACGATAAGGAGAAGGGAAACGTACGAAGATTTGATTGCCGGAGAGAAGGAGTTCTTGAACGCGTGAATAGAAATAGGACGCGCCCGCCTGCCATTTGTCGGGCAGGGATTTTCGCAGATAAACGCAGCTAGCTTTTTTAGGATAAAGATAAAAAATGAGCTGGGATTGCCCTCATCTGTCAGGTGATTATTGTAATCGGTTGAAAATAAAATGCGAGCCATTATGCAAGGGTTGTGTTCTTCAGGGAAAAGTAAATCCCCTTACAGGAACTCTTGCTGACAGCACAAAAGTGATAGACAAGAAACATAGAATTAAGAAATGACTAACATAGATTGTGCTATCTCCGTTGCTTTTTGCTCTCCGTAGAGTATCTCCACCAGTTTCAGCGCAAACTCCATAGCAGTTCCCGGTCCGCGGCTGGTAATACAATTCCCATCCACTACTACCCTGGAATCAATCGCTTCGGTATTTTCAAATTGTTCGGCAAAGCCCGGATACGCAGTTGCCTTACGCTGTGCCAGGAGGCCGTGATGATTCAACACCACTGCAGGAGAGGCGCATATGGCTGCATATAATTTCTCTTCCTGTTGCTGGCGTTTCAGCATTGCCACCAGTTCTTTCGAATCTCGCAGATTCTCAGCTCCGGGCATACCGCCCGGCAAGACAATCAGATCATAGGAATCATTAACGCATTCTGATATTAATTTGTCTGCAACCAGTTTCATGCCTCTTGACGCAGTAACCTGCAGCTCACCGACTGACGCAACCGTAACATCAGCTTCTGCACGTCTCAAGACATCAACAATACACGCCGTTTCAATCTCTTCACAACCATCTGCTATCGGAACCAGTATTTTTTTTGACATAATATATTCCTTTCAAAAAGGTAATGAATATCTCTTTATTCTAGCCTCATGTAATCTTTGCTTCCAGATAGTTCAGGTACATCTTCCTTGATTCAAGTATAAAGTATAATGAGCCTGATACCAGGAACACCTTAATCAAGTCAACCGGTCCGAGTGGAACGGTTTTAAAAGCGACATTTAATGGTGTATAAAGCACAGCAAACTGCATCAACAGTGAGATCACAACGGAGGCTATTAAATATTTACTTGTCCTGATATCTATTTTAAAGTCTTTTGCCCTGTAAGTTAATACGTTGAATAACTGGAACATTACCAGGGTGGTGAAGGCAATAGATTTTGCCTTGACGGTTTCAACCCCATAACCGTAAAACATAAGCAGTGTTCCTGTTCCCATCACTAAGCCGACTATTAAAATGTTGTTGATAACGTCTCTGGATATTATTTTTTCATCTCTCTTTCTGGGCGGGTTCTTCATAATATCTTTGTCGAAAGGATCCAGTCCCAGCGCCAGGCCAGGCAGGCCGTCTGTCAGTAAATTTACCCAGAGTATCTGAATAGCGATCAACGGGAGAGGCCATCCGATGAGGATCGCCAGGAAAACAACAAGTATTTCTCCAAGATTTGAAGAGAGGGTATACTGGATAAATTGTTTAATGGTGTTGTAAATGCCTCTTCCCTCTTCTACCGCATTCACAATCGATGCAAAGTTGTCATCTGTCAGTACCATATCAGAGGCTTCCTTGGCGACGTCAGTTCCGGTAATTCCCATTGCCACTCCGATATCAGAATTTTTTAAAGCCGGGGCATCATTTACTCCATCACCCGTCATTGCGACAACATGGCCTCTCTTTTTTAAGGCATTTAAGATTCTAACCTTGTGTTCCGGGCTTACCCTTGCGCATATTACAATACTTTCGACTATTTTATCAAGCTCGTCATCACTTAATTTATCTAATTCCTCTCCGCTTAAAGCCTTGTCACCTTCTTTAAACAATCCTAATTCCTTCGTAATAGCAATAGCGGTAAGTTTATGGTCTCCTGTTATTACTACAGTGCTGATACCGGCTGCCCTGCATTTTATAATTGATTCTCTAACCTCCTCTCTCGGGGGGTCAATCATCGCCTGCAAGCCAATAAAGATTAAATTCTTTTCAACTATTTCAGATTTTGGTGTATATTTTTCATCTAATGATTTATATGCAAACCCTAAAACTCTCAAGGCCTTACTCGCCATTTTATGATTAACATCAAGAATTTTCTTTCTGTCCTCTCCGGTTATATCTTTTACCTGTCCGTTTATGGAAATATATTTACAATGATTAAGGATTACATCCGGTGCCCCTTTAATATAAGCAGTGTTTTCCTCATTAACCCTGTGGATGGTTGTCATGCATTTTCTTTCTGAATCAAAAGGGATCTCATCTATCCTGGGGAACCGGTCCTCCATTTCACTCTTTTTAAAACCGGCTTTCCCGGCAGAAACAAGCAGCGCACCCTCTGTAGGGTCCCCGAATATTTCCCATCTTTCATTGTGGTTCAATCTCGAATCATTACACAGAATACTGCTCCTGAATAACAGTTCAAGGCTTGAAATGTCTACTTCCTCACCACCTCCCCGGACAAAAGACGCCGAGGACTTTGTCTGCATAAAACTACCTTCCGGTGTATAACCATCACCGGTGACTTCGATCAGTCTGTTATTGAAATAAATCTTCCTGACAGTCATTTCATTTTTTGTTAAAGTGCCTGTTTTGTCAGAACAGATGATATTAGTGCAGCCGAGTGTTTCAACAGCAGGAAGCTTTCTGATCAAGGCATTGCGTTTGGCCATTCTTCTGACACCAAAGGCAAGGGAAATAGTCACAATAGCAGGAAGGCCTTCAGGTATGGCCGCAACCGCCAGGGCCACAGAAGCCAGAAACATTTCAACCGCAAAAGAGGTTTCAAACAGATCAGTTGTCAGATATTCTCTCAAGACACCCACTCCAAAGACGACTACGCAGATTCCTATAGTAACAAAGCCGAGCCACTTACCAAACTTCTTCAGTTTTACCTGTAAAGGTGACAGTTTCTCATCTGCTTCCTGAACCATGTCCGCGATTCTACCTATTTCCGTATCCATACCGGTACCTGTAACAACAGCCTTTGCGCGTCCCTTTGTTACAATTGTTCCCATAAACACCATGTTCTCCTGATCGTTTACTAATATATTATTATCAAGAGGGCCGGTGGTCTTATTGGACGGAACAGATTCTCCGGTTAAAGATGCTTCGTCTACCTGAAATGCGGCAATATTAATCAGCCTTGCATCGGCAGGGACTTTGCTTCCGGTTTCTAAAAGAGTTATGTCTCCGGGAACCAATTCTCTTGAATCTATCTCCATCTCTTTTCCGTCCCTGACGACCGTTGCCTTTAGCGCGGTTAACTTTCTCAACGCCTCAATAGCTTTTTCTGCCTTAAATTCCTGAACAAAACCAAATACCCCATTAAGGACCACAATGGTTGAAATGACGATGGCGTCCAGTTTTTCTCCTATCAATAGAGAGATAACAAGTGCGGCCAGGAGGATGAAAACAATAGATGAAGTAAACTGCCTGATCAAGATCTGAAACGGTGAAATCTTTTCTCGCTGTTTCAGTTCGTTAACGCCGTACTTCTCCAGCCTCTGCCTCGCCTCTTCTTCAGACAGGCCTGTCTGAGAAGTATCTATAAATTTGATTGCGTCTGATATGCTTAAGTTATAATAATTGACCATTGTATTTTAATAAGTTTTTTCTATCCAACCCCTGTAAGCTTTTATCTCTTTCGCCTGTTGCCTTTCACCTTGACATATTTCCTGTGATAAGTAGAATTAATAATTTGTAATTCTAAACTTTTGCAGATCAAATTAACAATATAAAATGCAATTTAGTAATTCCGTATTTTATAAATCAAAAGATCAGGACTGCCATTGAAACTCTACGAATATCAGGCACAAAAAATCCTTCACAAATATAATGTAAATGCTACCAGAGGCGAAGTGGTAACCGATGCAGAAGAGGCAGCAAAAGTATATAATCAATTGGGAGCAAAAAGGTGCGTTATAAAAGCTCAAATCCTTGCAGGCGGCAGGGGAAAAGGCGGCGGTGTAAAGATAGTTGAGACGCTGGACGAAGTAAAAGAGTATACTTCTGAAATCATTGGTTCTCGTTTAGTAACTGTTCAGACAGGAAAAGAGGGAATAGAAGTTAACAAAGTTCTCATTGCAGAAGCCATTGACATAAAAAAAGAGCTGTATCTCGCCATATCAATAGACAGAAGTACATCGAAAATCATCATAATAAGCAGTACAGAAGGGGGAACAGAAATAGAGGAGGTTGCTTCAAAAACACCTCAAAAGATTTTTAAAGAACAAATCGATCCAGTACTTGGTATTCAAGATTCTCAGGCACGTCAAATAGCGCTTAATCTGAATTTGACCGGACCCCTTTTAACAAAAGCATCCAGCCTGCTCAAAAACCTGTTCAAGGTATTCATCGAAAACGACTGTTCACTTCTTGAAATAAACCCTCTCATATTAACTCCGGACGAAGAGATATTTGCCCTGGATATAAAAATGGATATTGATGATAATGCCCTTTTCCGCCATAAGGAGTTTCAAGAAATAGATAACCTTTCAGAAGATAAAAGTGCAGAAAGTATGGCTTCAGAAGCAGGGTTGAGTTACATCGGACTCGAAGGAAATATAGGATGTTTAGTTAACGGTGCCGGTCTGGCAATGGCTACAATGGATATTATCAAACTTCATGGCGGTTCACCCGCTAATTTCCTGGATGTGGGAGGTGATGCTCCTGTTGAAAGAGTTACAACCGCCTTTGAGATAATTTTTACAGACTCAAAGGTCGAAGGAGTATTGGTAAATATCTTCGGCGGCATAATGAAATGTGACGTTATTGCCGAGGGAATTATTCATGCCATAGAAAAAGTTAACATTAAAGTACCGCTTGTAGTCAGATTAGAAGGTACGAATGTTGAAATCGCAAGAGAAATATTAGACAATCCCGATCTTCACATAATCTTTGCCGATAGTATGAAAGATGCATCTGAGAAGATAATTAAAGCCGTAAACGACAGAAAATGAGCATCTTAATCAATAAAGACACTAAGGTAATATGCCAGGGAATTACAGGTAAGTCAGGGAGGTTTCATACGGAACACATGCTGGAATACGGCACAAAAATACTTGCAGGCGTTACTCCGGGGAAGGGAGGTTCTAAGGTTTGCGATGTTCCGGTCTTTGACTCCATGAAAGAGGCTGTAGAGGAAACCGGATGCGACACATCCATAATTTATGTACCGGCACCATTTGCTGCGGATGCAATTATTGAAGCGGCAGAAGCAGATATTAAATTAATCATTTGCATTACCGAAGGAATTCCAACTATTGACGTGTTAAAGGTAAAAGATTATTTAAATACAAGAACAGCACGCCTGATGGGGCCTAACTGTCCGGGAATTATTACTCCGGGAGAGTCGAAGATCGGAATTATGCCAGGTTATATTCATGCACCGGGAGCAGTAGGTGTTATATCAAGAAGCGGTACACTTACATACGAAGCCGTGTGGCAATTAACACAGAGAAATATCGGACAGTCAACGTGTATTGGAATAGGCGGTGATCCTGTTATCGGAACAACATTTATAGACACCTTGAAACTTTTTCAGGAAGACAGTGACACCGAAGCTATAGTCCTGATTGGTGAGATTGGCGGAAGTGCAGAGGAAGAAGCTGCAGAATTTATAAAGATGGAGATAACCAAGCCCGTAGTAAGTTTCATTGCCGGGCTAACAGCACCGGCAGGTAAAAGGATGGGCCATGCAGGAGCGATTATTGCCGGAGGCAAAGGTACTGTTGCAGAAAAAGTTTCACGTTTACGAAATGCCGGTGTCACCGTTGTAGACAGTCCGGCAGATATTGGAGAAGCAGTTGAGAAGGTGATAAGCTGACCGGGCCAGCTTTCCGTATGACTTATTTACATATTAACCAATGGCCAAGAAACAGGGAATTGTTCATATAAATCATAAAAGGTGTAAAATATGCGGCATTTGTGTTCATATTTGCCCTGTACAGAATTATAAAATAAATCAAAGAAAACTCAAAGAACTTGGAAAATGCATCGCATGTCTGCAATGTGAAAGATACTGTCCGGACATGGCACTTATTATAGATATTAAAGATGACAAAAAGACTACTACAAGGTAACCAGGCAATAGCCCTGGCTGCGGTAAAAGCCGGTTTGGATTTCTTTGCAGGATATCCTATTACACCTGCGTCAGAAATTCTGCATGAACTGGTTAATCAGAAAACAATAAAAGTATTGCAAATGGAAGACGAAATTGCCTCAATCAATACAATTATTGGCGCCTCTCTGGCAGGTGCAAAGTCTATGACGGCGACGTCAGGGCCGGGCTTTTCTCTTATGCAGGAGAGTATCGGCCATGCCCACATGATGGAGGTCCCGCTTGTGATTGTAAACGTTCAGCGTGTCGGTCCAAGCACAGGCATGCCAACATTTCCTGCCCAGGGTGATATCCTGCAATGTAAATATGGCAGTCATGGTGATTACTTCCCCATAGTCTTTTATCCGAACTCGGTTGCTGAACTATATGAATATACATTCAATGCATTTAATGCCGCTGAAGAATCGCTTAGCCCGGTAATAATCTTAAGTGACAGTTATGTCGGCCACCTTTACGAAACTATTGAGGAAGCTGATTATCCAATATCAAAAAGGACTTTAGCTCCATTGGGAACGTCCAATAGACACTTCACAGGTCTTACTCATGAGGGTTCAATACCGGAAACATCTGATCCCGAGGTACACAAAAAGTTAATGAAACATTTTAAGACAAAGCAGAAGAAAGTATCCAGAAAGTACAAAGGTTATGAATATATTGAAAATAAGTCTTCAGATATACTATTAATAGCATACGGTGCATTGTCCAGGGCGGCATATGACCTTAAAGAAGATTTTGCAATTTACAGGCCTGTAAAAATTTTCCCAATAGTTGAGAAACTCAGAGACATTGCAAAAAAATATAAAGAAATTGTCGTAATGGAAATGAACGCAGGGCAATATGTAAATGAGGTTGAAGGATTGCTGCATCGTCAGGTTAAGCGTATTTCAATCATGGGCGGTAAAATTGATTTAAATGAGATTTCTACGAAACTTAGGAGAATCAAAAAGAAAAAATGACCAAAGAACTTACTTATCTTAATTATCTGAAACAGGACAGATTGCCACACCAGTGGTGCCCCGGATGCGGCAACGGAATCATTCTTAAACTTTCCTGCCTTGCTATGGAGAAACTGAATTTTCCGAAAAAAGGAACCGTTATGGTATCAGGTATTGGCTGTTCCGGAAGAAGCGCCGGATTTTTTGATCTTGATTCAGTACATACTGCACACGGAAGAGCGCTTCCGGTAGCCGAGGGAATTAAGCTAGCAAATGAAGAATTAAATGTAATGGTTATCAGTGGTGACGGCGACCTGTTTGGAATCGGAGGAAATCACCTCCTGCATGCTTCCAGAAGAAACACAGACATCACTGTAATATGCATTTCAAATGCTATATACGGTATGACAGGCGGTCAATGTTCTCCCACAACTGAAATAAGTTCAAAAACATTAACCACCCCACGCGGAAACGTAGATACACCTGTCAATGTACAGGCTATTGTCACGGCACACAACTGCTTTTATGCCCGTTCTACCACATACCACTTTAACCATGCAATGAAATGTATTTTTGAGGCATTGCAGCACAAAGGGTTTTCATTTGTAGAGATAAAGAGCCAATGTATTACAAATGACGGACGCAGGCGTGGTTTTAAAAACTCTTATGAAATGTTAATGTCATACAAGGAAAACTACAAAATTAATAATAGCACAAATGAATTAGAACATAATGAGATTGGGATAATAAAATGAAATACGAAATAAAGAAGCTTGAAGAGCACGAAGTTAAGGAGACCGTAGAACTATTCAAGGCTATAGTCGATGAATTGCACGCAAAAAGTTCTAACATCGAACGTTCACGCTATAAAGCAACTCATCCTGTTAAGAAGGTTAAGGAGCAATTAAACGATAAAGAGAGTGTCTATTTGGTTGGAAGATTAGGAAAAGAAATCGTCAGCTTTATGTTTGCCGGAGTCTCCGATGGCATTGGCAATATCCATTGGTACGGAGTCAAACCGGAATATAGAAAAAAAGGATATGCAAAAAAGCTTATGGATGAAACGATTAAACAATTTACAAGAAAGTCATGCCATAAAGCAAGGGCGTTTTCTTATCCAAAAGAAAAAGGTGCGTACAAGCTGTACAAAAGTTTTGATTTTGAAGAAAAATCATTCATCGATGAACAGTTCTTTGGAATCAGCATAATTCTAATGGAAAGGACGCTGGCACCTGTACCTGTCAAAAAGATAGCAAAGAAAATCGTGATTGCAGGGGAAGCAGGGCAGGGTATAAAACTCATGGCGCACACTCTTGGTAATATACTGGCTAAAATGGGAAAAGAGGTATCGCTTAATATTGTTTACGGCACGGCTGTACGCGGAGGAGAAATAACGGCAGAATTGATCTATTCTGACGAAAAGATAGATACCCCATTCTTTGATAAAGCTGATCTGGGTGTATGCTTATCAAAAAGCAAGAAGGAGCAGATTAATGCCAGGGAATTAATTGTTGAAGAAGCCGCATATGATAGCGATCTCTTACATCATGTACAAGAGAAAGTGCCTTTTGCCAAAATTGCTATGGATGAATTCCATAGTCCTGTATTTGTGAATATGATAGCGCTGGGAAGATTGCTCAGCATAATTGGTATTAAAATTGAAAAAGTAGATTTTGAATCAGAATTTAAATCAAAATTCCTTGAAGAAAATACTCGTGCTGTAAAATATGGCTATACTTACCGGGATTAAAATAACATTTAAGATATGCAAAAGTCTATTGTCCTCATAATCAGAGACGGTTGGGGTATAAACCAGAATTCGGATCATAATGCCGTAGCAAATGCACATACACCAAATACAGATTCTTTCCTGAAGAAATATCCTAACACTATACTGGAAGCATCCGGAAAGTCAGTCGGTTTACCGGAGGGCTATCAGGGATCTTCCGAAGTCGGCCATCTCAATATGGGTGCCGGCAGGATCGTAGAACAGGAAATGACGAAGATAATGAGCGACATTCAGGACGGGTCTTTCTTTAATAGCTCCATCTTCCGGAAGGCTGTAAAGAACGTCCTTGATAAAGATTCATCACTTCACTTAATGGGTCTTTCACAGGATGAAGGCGTACACGCACACCAGGATCATCTGTTTGCAATTATGAAATATGCAAAGGAGCAGGGTGTTAAGAAACTGTATATTCATTTCTTCGCCGACGGACGAGACGCCGCCCCTAAAAGTGCACTAGACTATATTGGTGCCTTAAAAGAAAAAATGGAGGAATACAAGATCGGTAAAATTGCTACCATTATAGGCAGATACTATGCTATGGACAGGGGTAAAAACTGGCAGCTTACGACAACTGCATACGACGCAATAACAAAGGGGCAGGGGACAAGGATAGAGAATATAGAAGAAGCAATACAGGATGCCTACAAAACCAGAACGCCTAATGACAAGGATATGTTTGACGAATATATCCCACCCTTAATAATTGGAGATTACGAGGGGGTAAAAGCCGGGGATTCCGTTATTCACTTCAACTATAGGCAGGACAGGGCTATTCAATTAACAATGGCGTTTATTGAAGATAATTACCCGGGAGAAAGGTGGAAAAAGTTCGATATAGTATATTGCGGCCTTACCAGATATTACGATACATTTCCCTACAACATTTTAGAACCGATGGATGACAGGGGGGGAATGGATAACCTGCTTGGTGAAATTCTGAGCAAAAAAGGCATGAAACAGATTCGCCTGTCTGAGACGCAGAAGTTCAGGCACGTAACATCCTTTTTTAATGGTAAAAGTACTAAACCATTTCCTGATGAAGAGCAAATCGAGATTGCGGGCTCCTATGACCCTGCCACATTTGCCGACCACCCTGAAATGAATGCGTATGATGCTACAGACGAGGCTGTCAAAAGAATCAACTCAAACGAATTCAGTCTTATGGTCGTAAACCTGGCCAATTGTGACATGGTCGGCCACACCGGTGACTACGACGCTGCTAAGAGAGCAGTAGAGGTTGTAGATGAATGTGTCGGCACCCTTGTTGAAAAGATTTTGTCAAAGAACAAGATAGCCCTGATTACGGCTGACCATGGAAATGCAGAAGAGATGATAGACTACAAAACAGGCATACCAAAGACATCCCACACGAAAAACCCGGTCGAATTTATTTATGTTGCCGAAGACCATAATAATGTAAGATTAATCGAAAGAGGAACCCTCTCAGACATTGCACCCACTATCTTATACCTGTTAGGTATTGAACAACCTGCAGAAATGACCAGTAATAATTTGATAATTGATCTATTATCCGGAAACAAGTAGTTGATGAAATATCAGAAGCTGCATGCATGGAACGTAGGTTATGAAAAGGCAGTTGAAATACAGGAAAGATTAAAAAAGAGTATTATCCTGAAAGGTTCGGCAAAAGATTGTAGATTGATTGCCGGTGCAGATGTTTCGTATATTAAGGGAAGTGAATTATCAGCTTGAATCTTTTTCTTCATGCGCTTTCTTTTTTATCTCAGCGCACTCTTTCTCTTTCTTGATTTTATCTCCTACTTGAGCAACAAACTCAGGGTTTCCTTCTGCAGACGCTTTCTTCTTTGCATCTTCCTTCAACTTTTTAACATCAAAAATATCACCCAGACATTCTTCTGCAGCACTACACCATACAACACACGTAGGAGCAACGTCTTTAAATACAGTTGCACCGCATTTACACTCGGTCTTCTCCTCGTCACTCCATATCTCAAGCATGGTGCCGCATTCCGGACACTTTCTTTCAAGTGGTTCAGGTACCATGGTTTTCATACTACCCGGACATCTGACTTTAGCCATTTTGTTTACCGTCCATCTTAAAAATTGTAAATGTAACTTATATCATTAATATTAAAAGAAATATAATGCATCGTCAAGTAGTTTTTAAAGATGATTTATGGCTCGTTAAAAATATTGACAACTAAAGTGTTTTGTGAGACAAATAATCAACATATGAGCCTCATAAAAAGTTGAAATAGTGAATTTATGACTAACGCAAAAAAAGCATTAAAGCGGGATGAGGTAAGAGAGATTGACCGAAAGGCAATTGAGGAATATGAAATTCCCGGGATTATCTTAATGGAAAATGCGGGCAGAAATGTCGTAGAAGAGATTTTAAAAATGCTGCCCGATCCGGATAAGGCCAAAGTTGCAATTTTTTGCGGGAAAGGAAATAATGGCGGGGACGGTTTTGTAATCGCCCGTCATTTGTATAATAGAGGTGTAAATATTTCTGTGTATGTAACAACACAGATATCTAACGTCCTTACCGATGGTGATGCCTCTACAAACCTGAAAATTCTGCTGAATATGAATTTAGAAATAAAAGAATTACAGGAAGGTGATATCGATGAAATTGGAGAAGAGCTTCAGGGTTGCAATATAATTGTTGATGCAATATTCGGGACGGGTCTGAGTGGTGAGGTAAGAGAACCTGCAAGGTCCCTTATAATGAAAATTAATGAATCCAACATGCCTGTTGTATCTGTCGATATACCTTCCGGATTGGATTGTGACGAAGGTGTCGTGCTTGGTGCGGCAGTAAAGGCAGCTAAGACAGTTACATTCGTTGCCGCCAAAACCGGTTTTTTTAAGGAATGCGGTAGGGAGTATACAGGGGAATTGATAGTATCAGAAATAAGTGTACCTAAGGAATTGATTGAAGAGCATCAAAAATAATTGAGTTCGAATGCCTCTAATGACTTTCAACTAACTAAAGCCCCCGGCGATTGCCGGTACTATTGAAATTATGTCTCCATCATTGACCGCGGTTTCCTGATTATCCTTAAACCTTATGTCTTCATCATTAAGGTAGAAGTTGATAAACCTTCTAATCTGTCCGTTTTCGTCGCAAAGCCGCTCTTTAAATCCACTGAAATTAGTTTCGAGATTATCAATCACTTCTTGAATGGATTTACCCTCAACAGTAACTTCTTCTTCTCCGTTTGTTAATGATCTTAAAGGGGTAGGGATTCTTACTTTAACCGGCATAATGTTAACCTCTTTCTTTTTAATTAAGTTATCTCTGAAAAGTTGTTCTTATTATTTAGTTGGATTCGCTTTGCATTTTATTCAATCTTGTGTGTGTGTCAAAAGGTTTAAGCGGTACAAACCTCTTTCTTTTCCATAAGTGCATTAAATTCTTCTATGTTTGCCTCAATAATGGGTGGCTTCCCTACTTTGTCCATTACTGCTTCCAGCGTTTTCAGGCCGTTGCCGGTAATACTGATTACTATAGACTCATCCCTTGGTATTCTCTCCTGTTCTAAAAGTTTCTTTGTCACGGCCACTGCTACGCCTCCCGCAGTCTCTGTGAAAATTCCCTCTGTAGACGCCAGTAGTTTTATTCCCTCAATCAGCTCCTCATCAGAAACATCTTCAGCCCAACCGCCACTCTCATGAATGGCTTTTATGGAATAATAACCATCTGCAGGGTTACCAATTGCAATCGAATGTGCTATCGTGTCCGGTATTACAGGCTTAATAACATCACTTCCGTTTTTGACTGCGGTAGATATCGGTGAAGAGCCGGAAGCCTGAGCGCCATAAAGGCTTGTATTGGAATCATCAATCAGTCCTAACTTTGCCATTTCCTTTATTGCTTTACCTATCTTAATTATCAGAGAACCGCCTGCCATAGGCACTATTACGTGTTTGGGAGCCTTCCACCCAAGCTGCTCTACAATTTCGTGGCCATATGTTTTAGAGCCTTCGGCGTAATAAGGGCGAAGGTTGATATTTGCAAAGGCCCAACCGTATTTATCTGCGATCTCTGAACACATCCTGTTTACGCCGTCATAATTGCCGTTTATGCCGATTATATTTGTTCCATAGATTGAGGTGCCTATGACCTTTCCCTGTTCCAGATTGGCAGGCATAAAGATATAGCTTTCAAGGTCACCCTGAACTGCCTGTGCGGCAACAGAGTTTCCCAGGTTACCTGTTGTAGCGCATGCAACCGTCTTAAAGCCGAGTTCCTTGGCCTTGGAAAGGGCCGCAGATACTACTCTGTCTTTAAAAGAATATGTGGGATAATTTACCGAGTCATTTTTTACATACAGTTCATCTACACCAAGTTTTTTCGCCAGGTTATTAGCCTTCACCAATGGTGTAAAACCAACCTGAGTTCCCACGGTAGGTTCACCATCAAGTGGTAAAAGTTCCCTGTACCTCCACATGGTTTTTCCCCGTGATTTAATTTTTTCTCTACTAAGTTCTTTTTTTATCCTTTCATATTCATAATCTACTTCCAATGGGCCAAAGCAATGGCTGCAGACATGAAGAGCTTCTTTGGGATAATCTTTTTCGCATTCTCTGCACTTAAGACCTTTAACAAAACTCATTTTCATCTCCAGATATAAATAAAAAAAGCCTCTTCTTAATCATAAGATAAGAAGGGGCCCAGTATCGTTCTTATCTTATCTTCCCCTAACAGGTAGGAGTTAGCACCAACATCCTGACATTCTGCCAAGACCGGTTGCTGTGGTTTCCCAGGGCCTATCCCTCCACCACTCTTGATAAGTTTCAATTCTTAAATATTTTAGTTAAAATCAGGTTTAAAGTCAACAAATATTATGTAATATACCTTATTACCATTCCCGTCATTAGCTTAGGGTAGAAATACGTTGCCTTGGGCGGCATCTTGTGTCTTTTGGTTGCAATATCTTTTATCTGGCCTATTTTTGTCGGGTTGAGGAAAAAGGCGATCTGGTACACTCCTTCGTTCACTTTTGTAACCGAGTCTTCTACGCCCTGAATGTATTTGACACTTTCCGATTTTGAAATATTCTTTGCCTGTATGCCAAGTACTCTGTCAAATATAACTCCATGTAATATTCCGGTATCAATATACTTCCATTCAGAATATTCGCCCGTTAAAATCTGATCGAGAAGATTTTCATCACGCAGCGTCAGTATATAGAACTTTTTATCGCTTCCGCCCATGTACATGGCGATTTTATGCTTTTGAGCATCCTTGCCAAGTTCCTGCATCAATATTTCTGTACTGCAATCATTTCCCATGTCACTGATTTCAAAAATCTCGTTCAGGGATTCCTTTATTTTTTCCGGATCAAGGTCTTTTATATTCCTTGCCAATCTATGCGTTGGCAGAATCTGCAGTCCGGGGTCTTCCATAGAAACGCACATCAGCATTACGTAGTCAGATGGAATGTTGTCACTACTTTTTGATGTCCCTTCATTGTTCCTGATCTGATCTCTGTAAAACAGGGCTGTTTCATAGCGATGATGTCCGTCCGCAATAAACAATGCCCTATCCTTCATTTGTAAAGTTAACTCTTCGATAACTGCTTTATCCTTTACAACCCAGAGCAGATTCTTGACACCATAAATGTCTGTAAAATCGATATCCGGGTCTCCTCCGGACACTTTATGTAAGAGGTTTGACACTTTACTATCTTCGTCTTCAAAGAATGTGAATACCTGGCTCAGGTTTGAGTTACAGGCTTTCATCAAATTCATCCTGTCTTCTTTTGGCTTTGCAAGGGTATGTTCGTGTGGATATATTTGCCCGGCCTGAAAGTCCTCCAGTTTTACAAGAGAAATGAACCCTCTCCGTACGTATTTCTTACCTGATAATGTGAACTCTTGTGCATAAATATATATAGCAGGTTCAGCTTCCTCTTTCAGAATTTCTTCTTTTCTCCACGTATCAAAGAATTCTGCGGATCTTGTATATTTGTTATTTGACTGATCATCTCCGGGAAGGTCTTTACTCAGGATCAGTCTGATTATGTTCTCCGGGTGGAGTTGATAATAATCATCTCTTTCCTTTTCAGAGATGACGTCATAAGGAGGTGTGATTACTTTTGAAATGTCTTTTATTTTTTCGGGATTATATCTTAACCCCTTGAAAGGTAGTATTTCTGCCATTTTTGCCCTTAAAAAGTGTTAATAAAATAAGTTCGAGTAGTAAAACTAGATTCTAACACATAAATAAGTCTTTGTGAATGGCAAAAAAAGAATGGGTTTTTATTCCTGTAAATCCTGAGGTATCAGAGAAAACATGACAGAGTCGTAGGTCTTGTCACGCACAATATGGCGGTTTCTGTGAACCCCTTCCCTGACGGCGCCGACTTTCTCAGCTACACATTGGCTGGCCTTATTCTGCTCTGCAACGACGATCTCAAGGCGTGTGAAACCCAATTTCCTAAAGCCAAGCCTGCTGATGAGCTTTACTGCGGCAGTTGCTATTCCTTTCCCTGTCTGACTTGACCTGACCCAATAGCCGAGATTGGCGAAGTTGTGCTTCCGGTTGATTTGATCGATAGCACAGCCGCCAAGAAAAGTATTCTCTTTCGTATCAAATATGACGAAATCATATTCGATACCTTCCGACCACATTTGTGGTCTGGAACTGAGCCATGACGTGCAGTCAGACATAGAATAGTCAGTATGGCACCACGGCGCCCACTTTAACATCTCATTCATCGTCTCCCTAACACCTTCACAGATTACGGCAGCGTCTTCCAGCCGGCAGGGCCGTATGATAATATTCCCATCAGTAAGTTCGATTTTAGTTTCCAACATTCGCCTGACCATTGATATATTAATATAAACCAACATCATAAACAGTTAACTTAATTAAGTCAATACGCAGGCAAAAGACTAGTATCTCGCAAAGGCGCTAAGAACGCAAAGTTTGTTATTTTTTTTATATAAATTCTAGTCAATCTACAATCGCCAATCAACAATCATAAATCATTAGTCAATCGTAAATCTTCTTGTCCCCGCAGACCGGGCAGGCGGGGAGCGGTGAACAGTCTACGAGGATATTTTGGGACGGTTTATATATGTTGCAGATGCAATCTTGTCTTGTGATACTGTTTTTGCTTTCAAAAGTTAAGGACAACATTGATCAATAAACTGCCGGTCAAAACTCCCTTTTTTCAGCCTTGTCAAATCCCAAGCTCTTTTCTCTTTTTCTGGATGTGATTAATCATGGCCTTTGCTGATTCCAACGGATCAATTTCGATAATCAGGGTGCTGCCCGTAGTTTTTTCCAGTTCCCTGGTGAGCATGTTGATTACATATGGGGATCCTCCCAGTTTTGGCGTTACACCGATATGAGTGGTTATGCCAAGTGAAATTACGCCCATGTAAATAGCAGCGGCTTTTTCAACAACGTGTTCGGCTGCGCTTGCAACCAGCGGAAGTTTGTCTATGGATGTACCCAGATAATCAGCAATTGCAGAAGCAAGTACCGCACATCGGGAATTATCTACACATGAACCGAAATGAAGGATTGGCGGCATAGATCCGTTCAGGCCTGCAGCCTTCCCGAGGGTTTCGAGCACACCCCGGAGTGAATCACCAACCAGGTTCATTGCTTCCCCATTCAACAAACCATGCCTTGCACATCCCGTTGCCGCACACCCTGTGGCAAGTACCAGGACGTTATTCTTAAGAAGCTCTTTTGCCATAGTTACAAAGCTCATGTCGGTCTGGATTTTTGATGAGAGGCATCCGGCAATAACGGCAACTCCCTGAATCGAACCGTCGGTTATCAAATCGACTAGCGGTTTCAGCGGTTCTTCAGGGTTTAACTTTTTGAGAACCTCTATCAAGGCTTCTGTGGAAAATCCGCCCAGTAGTTTATGCCCTTTTGCTTTTGGAAGGAATACCCTGTCTGCCTTGCGCTCTTTGTAAGCCGCAATGGCTTCTTCAACTATTTGAGTGGCCGCTTTATCGGCGTTGTCTGGTGTGAATTCAATGTATGTGTCATTGTCCATCCTCAGTTCCGGCATGGTGGTAATAAGTCTGGTATGAAGTCCTTTGGTAATGGCGGAGAGAGATGGATACACGCACTGCACGTCAACACATACTGCATCGACCACTCCTGTACCAACAACAAGTTCCTGCATGATCGTACTGCCCGCCATCGGGATTCCGAGCCGCACCAGCACCTCTGTACCCGTACAGCAGGTTCCTACGACGTTTATTCCTTTTGCACCTGCTGCTATAGCTTTATCCTCAAGTTTGCCTGCATAGTTGATAACCATTTCTGAGAGCACGGGGACATGACCGTGGACGAGGATGTTCACCTTCTCTTTTTCCAGGACGTCCATCCCGATTTTACTTTCTTTTGGTGTAGGGATGCCGAGTAAGATATCCTGTAGTTGGGTGGCGATGTAAAGAGCCAGAACGTCTATCACTCCGAATTTCAGGCAGGACATAATCAGGTGATCGGTACTGCTCATCATACCCTGTGCAGTGCTGTGGATTCCCTGAACGATTGTTTCCGTGGCCCCTTTGAGCGGGATGAGGTTTGCCTTTGCAAGTTTATCGATATTTTTTGGTGCAAGTGCAAGTGCAAAGCTCATCGGCCCTTCACCCGGCCCAACGAGATCTTCCATTGCCTTCCGGCCTACTTCCTTTGCAATATCCAGGGTCTGTTTGTCGTTTGTATCGATGCCGAGTCCGTCTGCAACCGCATGGAGTTTTGCTACATCCTTTATCGGAAAATTATCAAAACCTTCAGCCGCTTTTACAAAGAGCTTTGCTACGTGGATTGCATGGCCGATGTGAGAGCTTGTACCGCGCAGGACAGTCTGCAGGAACATACCCGCGACCATGTTATCTGCGGTCTTACCACAGGTGGATCGTTTTAAATTGGGAGCGGCAAGCTTTGTGTGAAATGATATCTCTTCTCCTCCAAGTCTGCACGGGCCCAGATTGCAGTTGCGGCAGCAGAGGCCATGGCTTCCAAAAGAGCATCTATCCTTAAGGCCGAAGAGGCTTGAATCATATGCAGCCTGTACATCCCAGACAGTATCGATGCCCTTTTGGCGTAAAAAGGCCAGGGTTTCTTCAATTTGTTTATCAGCAATGCCTTTTCCACGCAGTTCTTTTTCCTTATCCAGCCATTTTTGCATTTTCTTTTCCTTCCATTTATAACTGTGATAAATTGAACTTAGTTTCTAAGAATTCTAGCAAAACAGTTTTTGAAAGTCAATTTTGTGTTGCCTCAGGAAATTACGTAAGAACCTCAAAATAATTGATTTTAATTTGCAATCTTTTTTTACTGTGATATAAATAATCGTGGCACTGTACCTCATATGTTAGTATATGGAATAACGAGAGTTATTACTTTTTAAAGAAGTTCAAAAATGAGTGAAATTACATTCATAAAGGACAATAGCTTTGACTCTAAAAGGATAGACGACCCTTATATTCTGGAGGCCTATATTCCTGAGAAATTCAACTTGAAGGTCTCTAAGAAGGGCCTTCAGTTGGCAAATAGAAATGAATTAAGACATGCCGTTGGAATTGTTGCCGCAAGGACTCTAAGGTATTTCAGCACGAATGGCGAGGGATTTAATGTATTTCGCACAAGGGGTATGGCGGTCTGGTGGCTCAGGCATATTTATAACAGCTTTAACTGGTGGCAGGCTTATGTTGTAAATGCAGAGGGAGAACGGAAAGAGATGCCGATGTTGTATATAGGTGAAAGATTCGGTTCTGCCGCAACAGGGCATAAGGATAACGAAGCAGACATTGTGCTCAGCGCCTTCGAGAATGACCGTTGCATAGTAGATCAGGAGTCTGAAGGAGGGGCAATCTTTGCAGTTGGATACAGTGAAAGGAAGAAGTTATTTAATTCTCCGGATATGTATGGGGTGAAAACGATAGTTGGCAACAAATACAAAGGCGCCGGTATCAGCATAACCTGTGGTATTACAAAAAACCTGCAGCTTATGGCAGAAAAGGTGCTGAAAGACAATAACAAAGAGGTGACCGCAGAGAATATTCGTGATGAAATCAAAAAGATGAAGGTTGTTGTCCTGGACAGGCTACGGCATAAGAAACTCATAGAAACAATTAATAAACTTGGAGCAAAAGTAGCCCTTGTTAAAGAAGATGATCTTACCCCCACATTTGCAGTGTCGAGGGGAGAAGTTGATTTGATCATTGGAGTTGGAGGTATTCCTGAAGCTGTTTTGAGCGGCATAATAGTAAACCAACTGGGAGGAGAAATGACATTGAGGATATTACCACTTGAGGTTGCACAGGAGGAACAGCTATTGGGCAAACTGAAGAACTGGGATCTTTTCAAAAAGAGTGAAATTGATATTTTGAGGAATTTTAAGATCGTAATGCCCGGCACAGAAAAAGAGGGAGAAATACCGTGGAACAGGATATTGACTATAGAAGATATAGCTAAGGGAAAGGATGTAGTCTTTACTGCAAGCGTTATTAAGAAAACACCATGGATAAGACTCCCTGATGGAGAAGAAGTTCCCGGTGTTGATATTAATTCTGAATCGGGAGATATAAAGGTACATGTAGTTCGTGTTGCAAACAATAAAGTTGAAGTTGTTCCTGTTATTTATAAGACTACGATTAAAAGATTCTTAAAGCAGTATACGGATAATCAGGACAAAGATAGTGAAGCGAATGTAAATATACTTTTTCAATTAGGGGATGTGTACTCAGAATTTGGCTTGTTTCAGCAGGCAAGAGATTGCATTCAGAAGGCAAAGATATGTAACGGCATCAGCGAAGATCTGGTACAGAAATGTAATTGCATATATGAATATATTTCAGGCCTGGATTTCCTTACAAAAAAATCCTTACAGACTCCAAAAGAGATAGTAGAACATTTTGAAAAGTCTGCCCATTTAGACAGGGAAGCCTTCCGTCCGAGGAGAATGCCTAAAAGATTTTATGAATATCTCGGAGATAAGGATTGCCAGAACCAACAGTATGAAGAAGCCGTTGAACACTATAAAAAGGCTTTAGAGTATAGTCCACATGAACTCAAACTGCATCGTAAATTAAATTCTATCCAGATGAAAGATATAATAGGGGAATATTTTAACCGGCTTGACAAAAAGTACCAGGAACTCAATTATAAAAACTTAAAGGATCTGCAGGAATGCAAGCTTAAAATAGCACTGGAAGTTTTTTATGACAATAAAAGACAATCAGATTTCTCTTGTAGGAATCCATGGCTTATTTTTTTCAGAAGATCTGTCTTACACGGAGAAACACCTTCTTACAAACTGGCGGTTTTAGTTAAGTTACTGAGATTATATAAGAAACTGGTTCGGGCTGGTGATGATGACCTCAAATTATTCTTGAATACGGAGTTTGGGATGAGTGGAGAAGGGACAGATATTATTACAGCTTACAGGAAAAAGCATGAAGAGTTCCATTCGGTCAGTGATCTCTATTTAGTTAAAGGGTTGAGCCCGGAGAGTCTTTCAAAATTACTCTTCCCGCATGTAAGGATAGAGAGCCAGAATGAACTGGAAGATTCCGGGATTCCACTGAGTATCAGTCTTGTTGATGCGGTGGAAAGAAGAAACAAGAACATATTGGAGGAACTTAAAGAAGGTTTCAAGGAAGAGGCGCAGGAACATTCGTATGCAGTAGCCGAAGCATATCATTATGTAGGCATGGCGCTTTATGATGTGGGAGATGACGAAGGGGCTAAAATTAATTATAAGCTGGCAGAAACAAAATTTAATGAAATAATAGAGAAGTTTACGGGGATAACACCCTTTAATGCACAATATCGAATTGGAAATCTTTACGAAGAACTGGCATTGTTATTTGAAAGTGAACAGGCGAACTACTATGACAAGGCAATAGAAACTTATAACCATATTATAGATGAAGAGAAATCAAATAAACTGTTTGGTTGTATACGTGGTTTGATGGGAATCAGAATATGGCAGGCTAAAGAGAGAGTAAGTTATATGGAAAAAGAATTACACCTGTCGGATTCTTAAAATGCCAATCTTCCCTGTCCGCCGGCGGGGAGCGGTGAATCTGTTTATCTCCTTTTTCTTTTGCTTTTTTATCAGTGTTTATCCGTGGCTAAATTTCTCTTTTTTTCTTTAGCCTCTCGCCTTTAACCTTAGTGTCAATTCGTGTCTGTCTTTTGCCTTGCTTCTTTCTTCTTTTAACCTATATTTTAGTTTTCCTCTGCGAGCTCTGCGTTAAATATCTTTTTTCAATCCTCAGGCTCAAAATATAATCCTTGTAAATCTAAATGGTTTTTAGTAGTTTTGATGTATTGAAAATACGGTTTTTAATTATTAGAATGTTGGAATTTCTTTAAGAAAGGGGACGACATGAAAATATTACTAACATTTGTTTTTGTTGCTGCCATAGCTACTCTAGGCGTCATGAATGGGACGGTTCAGGGAGAAGAAGATCCTAGGACAGAACATCCAAAAGCTGAGCATCCTAAGTCGGAGCACCCAAAAGCTGAGCACCCAAAAGCTGAGCACCCAAAAGCAGAGCATCCTAAGACTGATGCTTCTAAGCCTGAGCACCCAAAAGCAGAGCATCCTAAGACAGGGGGCTCGAAATCAGAACATCCACAAAGGCACCCTAAGTAAATCTAAATGGTTTTTAGTAGTTTTGAGGTACTGAAAACATGGTCTTATATTATCAGGTTATTGGAATTTTTTTTAGGAAAGAAGAGATGAAAATAT
>Ga0208896_1000396_pt1 | contig 24200 bp, 14 predicted proteins | sample ETNtaG_27_FD_185778 | JGI IMG/M metagenome (GOLD analysis project Ga0208896, IMG submission 185778) | Marine microbial and viral communities from oxygen minimum zone, Eastern Pacific Ocean - ETNP201406SV63 (SPAdes) (version 2) | ecosystem: Environmental > Aquatic > Marine > Oceanic ... | reverse complement strand
GGCCATGTCACTTCTGGATATACCCGGCGTAATCTTTGTGCCAGAGAACGCCTCTCCAACAAAACTGAAAACCATTGGGCATTACGGTGCAGAGGTTAGAGTGGCGGGGGACGATTGCGTGGTGGCGGAAGCGGCAGGGCGCCGTCATGCGGAACAGAACGGCATGGCCTATGTTTCACCTTACAATGATCCTGATATCGTGGCGGGGCAAGGGACAGCAGGAGTGGAACTCGTGAACCAGCTACCGAACATGGAGGCTCTTTTTATCTCCCTGGGAGGCGGTGGACTCATCTCCGGAATGGCCGGTGCAGTGAAGGGGGAGAAGAAAGTATCTGTAGTGGCATGCTCACCTGAGAATTCACCTGTCATGCACAAGTCCGTGGAAGCAGGGAAAATCCTGGACCTGGAATCTAAGCCTACCCTGTCAGACGGCACTGCCGGTGGTGTGGAGGAAGAAGCTATCACTTTTGAGCTTTGCCAAAAACTTGTGGACGATTATGTTCTCATCACGGAGCGTGAGATAGCCGACACGTTTGGGGCATACACGAAAAACCACAGTATGATGATCGAAGGGTCCGCCGCTGTGGCTATTGCGGGGTTTCTGAAACAGAAAGACCGGTGGCCCGGAAAACAGGTAGCAATTGTGTTGTGCGGTGCTAACATCAGTAAGGAGACAATGGAGGAACTTTTGTGAAAACATACTCTTTGGATCAGATCAAGTCAGCTCTGGAAGGGGTGGATCTTATGCCTCTTATTGAGGAAGGGTTCGTGGCCTACTCTGATGGACGCTCCGTAGTACCGCCGGTTGGGGAACTGGTGTTTAAAAATCCACCCGGCGATGTTCATATCAAATACGGCTACATCCAGGGAGATGAATATTACTGCATAAAAATTGCCTCAGGTTTTTATGATAACGAAAAACTGGGGCTTCCCGGCGGTAGCGGTATGATGTTGTTATTCAGACAACAGACAGGAGAGTCAGTCTGCGTGCTGCACGATGAGGCGTATCTCACCGATATCCGGACAGCCGTGGCTGGGGCCATTTCGGCCAAGCAGCTTGCACCGGATAATGTGAGCGCTATCGGTGTTATTGGTACAGGTGTTCAGGCGAGACTTCAGGTGGAACATCTGAACGGGATAGTTGCCTGCAAGGAAGTGGCAGTGTGGGGGAGAACACCTGAAAAGGTGGCACTTTATGAAAGTGATATGACGTCCAAAGGTTACACTGTTACCGCCTGTGATTCACCAGCGGTAGTGGCTCAGCGGAGCAATCTCATCGTTACAACAACGCCGGCCACGGAACCGTTGCTTAGCGCTAATGACATTTCTCCCGGTACACACATTACTGCCATGGGATCCGACACTCACGCAAAGAGGGAGCTGGATGGTGCCATTCTGGTCAGCGCAGATCTTGTGGTGGCGGATAGTATTCCCCAGTGCCGGGAGCGGGGAGAGATCGCCTGGTGTCTCCGGGAAGGGTCAGTTTCAGAAATAGAGTTGGTTGAGTTGGGCAACGTCATCAGCGGTAAAGCATCGGGGCGGACTTCCCTCGGGCAGATTACCGTTGCTGATCTCACTGGGGTGGCTGTGCAGGACATTCAAATTGCAACTGTAGTTTATAAATCTTTGGATAATTGACACCGTGGAAGGAGAATAAGATGAAGTTCAAAACATTTGAGTTGGAGCGCAACATGTCCGTCTGGGAAAACGCGGTGGATTACAACCTGTCCGAAAGTGGTGTCCATCCGCTGACGCTTAAGGATGTTTTGACGCCGGAGGAATTGGAAGAGATTTCCGGTATGGAACTCTATTACACCGAGGCTAACGGTACAGTCCTCCTCCGAGAAACGGTGGCGGCCATGTACCCTGGCTCCACGCCCGATCATGTTCTCATCACCAATGGCTCCGCTGAGGCCAACTTTCTTTGTACCATGACGCTTCTGGAGCCGGGGGATGAACTGATCTATATGGTACCCAACTACCTTCAGATCGGAACGCTGGCCAGTAGCATTGGCGTGGGAGTGAAAGAGATCCAACTGAGACCGGAACTGAACTGGCAGATGGATTTGGATGAACTGAATTCACTGGTGACGCCCAAGACAAAGATGATTGCTGTCTGTACCCCCAACAATCCTACAGGAGCCATCATGTCTAGGGAGTCAATGGCGGAAGTGCGGCGTATGGCTGATGAGCACGACCTGTATCTTCTTTCCGATGAGGTATATCGGGGTGCCGAACTGTCCGGCGTGGAATCACCCACTGTCTACTCAGGGCGGGAAAAGGATATTGTCAACTCAGGACTTTCAAAAGCATACCGTCTCCCTGGGCTTAGGCTAGGGTGGTCCGTCACCGATCCCGATACCATCTGGGAACTGTGGAAGCTTCATGATTATACTACTATCTCACTGGGGCTCGTGAGCGATACCGTGGCAAGCAAGGTGCTCCAGCCGGACAGGAGGAAGGAACTTCTGGCCGGGACACACCAGTTTCTTAAGATCAACCTTGCCATGCTCACGGAGTGGATAGAGAGCCAGAATGGCCTGTTTTCATTTACACAGCCGGAAGCGGCGGCTATTGCCTTTCCCAAGTATCACCTGGACATTTCTTCAATTGAACTGATCGAGAAGATCCGAGATGAGAAAAGCGTCCTTATCATGCCGGGGAAATGGTTTGGAGTAGAGCAACATGTTCGCATTGGCTACGGTACGCCGCCGGATCTTCTTAAGAAAGGTCTCTCCCTCATGGAGGAGACACTGAACAGCATACGGGAACTTGACCAGGCTTGAATGTTCAGTAACTTTCCCCTAAATACTGCTGAGAATTATCTGAAAAGCGGATAAAACGACAGAAATAATTTCGATAGAATTTTCAAGAAGAGTTTTTCAAGAGGTTCAAGAAGTTTATAATTTTATTAACTTAACGCAACTTACATATTTGAAATAAGGAGTTTTATCAATGCCACAAAAGATTAGTTGGGATGAAGTAGAAGAAGAACAGGTAAATCCATCGATGAAGCGAAAAATGATCTTTGGTGATCAGGTAATGATTGCTAAAATGAAATTCACAGATGGCTTTTTGGTCCCTTTGCATAATCATGAAAATGAACAAATCACCCAAGTTCTTTCTGGCACCATTAGATTTTGGTTTGGTAACAATAAAGAAGAAACAATCGATGTTCATGCTGGAGAAGCACTTATTATTCCTAGCGACCTTCCCCATGAGGCTTTGATGATAGGTCAAGTGGAAGAAATTGACACATTTTCTCCTCCTCGGAAAGATTGGATAAATGGTTCAGATGATTATTTAAGACAATAATAATGGATCTAGGGATAAAAGACAAAGTTGCGTTAGTGTTGGCTTCAAGTAAAGGCTTGGGAAAAAGTGTTGCTCTTGGATTGGCAAGAGAAGGTGCAAAAGTCATTATCTGTGGAAGAGATAGAAATGTATTGGGTGAAACGGAAAATGAAATAAAGAACAGCACTGGAGCAAAGGTTTTTTCTATTCCCTGTGATCTTACTCAAGAAGATCAGCGGAGAAATTTAACCAAGCTTTCTAAAGATAAATGGGGAAGTGTTGATATTTTAGTTACTAATACAGGAGGACCGCCACCAGGTTCTTTTGAAGAATTTGAACTCGATGATTGGGATGGTTTATTTAATCATCTTTTCCTAAGTGCGGTGGATGTGATAAAGAAAGTATTGCCGGATATGAAGGAAAACAACTACGGGAGGATTCTAACTATTACTTCTATTTCAGTTAAACAGCCAGTGGATAACTTAATATCTTCAAATGCTGTTAGATCTGCAATATTAGGTTTTATGAAAAGTCTTTCTAATGAAGTGGCAACTTATGGGATTACAGTAAACAATATAATGCCAGGCTTTACCTTAACAGGAAGACTGAAAAAATTGATGGATGAAAACCCGAAGTTTGGAGAGGTTGAAGATTTAATACCTATGAAACGGCTAGGAACCCCAGAGGAGTTTGCGTCCGCCGCAGTTTTTCTTGTCAGTGAATCCGCAAGTTATATCACGGGTGCCTCTTTACCGGTTGATGGTGGTTGGATAAAAGGTTTTTAGAGTACTATGCAGATCCGTGAGGGTTGCAATAAAATATTTCAGATCAAGTTAAACGCCTGTCTTTGAAAATCGTGCAGAGTAAGTCATGTGTGATTTCTTAAAGAAGGCGATGGCTCAGATTATCTAGTCAAGGAGAGATATCATGGTGAATACCGAGAAAGTCAACGTCGCTATCATCGGGCTTGGATTTGGTGCTGAGTTCATTCCGATCTATCAAAAACATCCCAATGTAGATGTATATGCGGTTTGCCGTCGAAACGAAGAAGAACTGAATAGAATTTGTGATGCGTTTGGAATTAAGGTGTGTTATACCAGTTACGACGATTTGTTGAAAGATCCTTTGATTGATTTTGTTCATATTAATTCACCTATTCCAGATCATGGCTGGATGTCAATAGCAGCTCTTAAGGCTGGTAAGCACGTTATGTGTACTGTGCCAATGGCAACTACAATTCAGGAGTGCAAAGAGATTGTAAGGTTGGTGAAGGAAACGGGCTTGAAGTATATGATGGCCGAAACAGTAGTATACAGCCGAGAATTTTTATTTATAAAGCAGATGTATGAAAAAGGTGAACTAGGTGACGTTCAGTATTTGGCAGCATCTCATCCACAAGATATGGAAGGATGGCCTTCTTACTGGGAAGAGATGATCCCAATGCATTATGCAACACATGTTGTTTCTCCGGTTCTGGGCTTAGTAGATGGACGTGCTGAGTATGTATCATGTTTTGGATCTGGAAAGATTAATGAATCAATTGCTCAGAAATCAGGAAACTCTAGTGCCGTAGAGTCCTGCCACATTAAAATAAAGGATTCAGATATTGCTGCTCACATTTGGCGATTCCTATTTGACACTGCACGTCAGTATCGTGAATCTTTCGATGTGTATGGTACTAAGAAATCATTCGAATGGTCTCTTGTTGAAGGCGGAGATCATATAATTCATACTGCAAAAAAACCTGAAACGGAAATTCCTGAGACCGTCAAAGTTCCAGACTTCGCTCATCTTCTTCCGGAAGAGATCAGGTCCTTTACGGGTGAGATTCATGATGCTGATCATCTTTCTTTTGTACAGGGTGGCGGTCATGGTGGATCACATCCACACATGGCCAACGAATTTGTATCTGCATTAATTCAAGACCGAGATCCATGGCCCAACGCTATAACCAGTGCGAACTGGACATGTGTCGGCCTTTGCGCTCATGAATCAACAATAAGTGGTGGAAAAATTGTTCATTTACCCTCATTTACTTTAGGATAATAAAAATGAATATAATTTCTAAAATAGATTTAAAAGTCCTTTCATCTATAGCATTAGTATATATTTTATTAAGCTGTAATGCATCTAATTCCATTGACGTCAGGTCTGAAGCGTCTTTACCTAAATCAAACAAAACTCCAGATTTAGTTGCTAAAATCAATAGTGATGGAAATACCATAACTGTTTACAGAAGTGATTCAGAAAGGCCCCTTTTAACACAGAATGCTGGCCTTAATTTCCGTCCATACATTCATCCTATAATATCACCTGATGGAAATGGTGTAATAACGGAGTATAGCCCATCTCACCATAAGCATCAAACTGGACTTTATTGGGGGTTTAAAGGAATCAAGGCAAAACTATACTTAACAGAAGAACAAGAACAAAAATACAAATCAATTACAGCGGATTTCAGTGCTCAAGTCAATAAACTTTATGAAGAATTTGAATCAGGTGATTTATCCAAAAATGATGCAGAATCTAAATACAAAGAATTAGAAAAAGATCGTGATTCATCCTTAATTGGATTCGGTATAGATCCAAAAAAGGGTAGAGATTATTTTCATCATCCCACAAAGAATTTTTATGGTGATTCAACTGATTACTGGAAAAGAAAAAATCTTATTGTCTTAAGACCAAAATCCTCAAAATCTGACAAAAGTGTTAAGTGGAGGACAGTTTATGATTTACTCGATGAACATGGCGAAACTTTAATAACTGAAACACTTACATGGATATTTAGAGATGAAAACAATTCTTATTTTATAGACTTACAATGGGAAGGTTTAGCTTCAAAAGATGTTACTATTGAAGAACATGAATATAGCCCATTATTCTTAAGAATGCCTTGGAGAGAGGGTGTTAATACAAAAGTTATTAACGGTGTTCGAAATAAAGATCAAACAGCAGAGGGCAAACGTGCTGTTTGGTTGGATATAGGTATGCAACTTGATGGTAGAGAAGATATGGTCCATGTTGCAATGTTTGATCACGGTGAAAATATTAATCATCCACAACCCTGGAGAGTTGATAATGAATTCGGTATTGGTCCTGCACCCTCTAGAATGGGAAGTTGGGATATAAAACAGAACGAAACTGCGAAATTAAAGTATCAACTTGTAGTATATACAGATGAATTCGATGACATTAAACTTACAGAGCAGTGGTCCGATTTTGCTCAAGGGGAATTTTGGAGAAAAAGAAACTCAACAGCTTCTGGAGAGCGTTCAGCCATTCCTTATTCCCAGTGGGGGTTAGCTTCAGCTGAAGGTAGAAAAGCAAAATTTTTAAAACCTGATGAGGCTGTGAACGCAATGACAGTTAATGAAGATTTTATAGTAAATGTTTTTGCCTCTGAACCCATGATTCGTCAACCTATGGCATTTTGTTGGGATGATAAAGGTAGGTTATGGATTGCTGAAAATATGGATATGTTTGGTTCAGGGAATGGTATTCACGTTACAAAAGAAAGTAGAATCCTTATTTTGGAAGATACGGATATGGATGGAAAAGCTGACTCAAAAAAAGTTTTTGTTGATGGACTAGTTTTTCCTTCAGCTATTGCTGTTGGTTTCGATGGTTTGTGGGTTGGAGCTCCTCCCAATTTATTATTTATTCCTGATAGAAATAAAGACGATAAAGCTGATATTGATGATATTGAGATTAGACTTACAGGATGGGGTGATACTGATTTGCATGAAACTCTGAATAGTTTCAATTGGGGTCCAGATGGATGGCTTTACGGAGACCAGGGAGTTTTTACTCCATCAAATATTGGAAAGCCTTCAGGAAAAAGTAAAATCTTTAGATTTAACCAACCTTATCCGGGTAAAGATGAATTCGGTAAGGAAAAGTTATACTTAACAAAAGATCAACAAGAGAAATATGATTCTTTAATGCAAGATTACAAATCTAAAATGGAAATTTTTGTAGCGGAATATGAATCAGGTAATTTATCAGGCAATGAAGGTAAGCTAAAATATGCGGAATTGGAAAAAGCTCATGCTGAATCCATAAAATCTCTTGGTATAGATAAACTACCTACTGATTGGTGGGATAATGTGAATATTCTTCATGATAGATTGAATCCTTTTATAGAATATGCTGATAATCCAGTCCCTTTTAATGCGGGTGTATGGCGCTATCATCCTATAAAAGATCGGTTTGAGGTAGTTGCACATGGCACAAGTAATCCATGGGGCTTAGATTTTAATGCTAAAGGTCAAATATTCGCTACTGCTTGCGTAATACCTCATCTATGGCATATAGTTCCAGGTGGTCTTTATCATCGGCAGGCCTCTAGCCATTTTAACGAAAATGCATATGATGATATCAGAACCATAGCTGACCACAGACATCGTTCAGCTCACGGTGGAGCAAGGGTTTATCAGTCAGATGCTTTTCCTGAGGAATATCGTGGGCAGGTATTTATGGGTAATATTCATGAACATGCTGTATTAACTGACAAATTAATTCCCAAAGGTTCAAGCTATGTTGGAGAGCACGGCGAAGAATTCTTATTAGCAAACAATGCTCAATTTGTTGGGTTTAGTACTGAGATTGGTCCTGAGGGTGGAGTTTATATGCTCGATTGGCATGATGCTGATATTTGCGGAGATAAAGTTTTGACAAGAGATACAGGTAGGGTGTACAGAATTACTCCAAAAGAATCTAAGGCTGAATTATGGGAAGGTAGATTTGATGACTTAGAATCTTTCAGTGATTTATATCTTATAAACCTTCAAACGAAAAATAGCTCCTGGCACTCACGAAGAGCCCGTTTAATTTTACAAAACAGAGCATCAAAGGGTCAAATAGATCAAAAGGCTGTAGATAAATTATTTGAAATTTTCAATTCTTCTACCAATGCTGATTATCGATTAAGAGCTTTATGGTCTCTACATGTTGTAAATGAGCTGAATTCTGAAATTTTATGTAAGAACTTGTCAGACAAGGATGAATACATCAGAGCATGGTCTATTCAACTTCTTACTGAAGATTTCAATGTGCCAGAATCAATAATTAAAAAGTTTATTACAATGAGTAAAAGTGAAAAATCCCCTGTTGTAAGGCTCTATCTAGCCTCTGCTTTACAAAGATTGGATATTAATGAACGTTGGGATATCGCTTCTAATCTAGTAACTCACGCTGTGGATTCTTCTGATGCAAATATTCCATTATTACTTTGGTACGGTATTGAACCTATTGTATCAACTGATCCAGTTAAGGCAATGTATTTGTCATCAATATCAAATATTAAAAAATTAAAACGTTACATTGCTAGAAGGTTGACTGTTGAAAACAAACTTCAACCAATTGTTGAAGAAATTAATAATAATACTAGAGATCGAACTCTTTTGTTGCTAGGCATACGTGATGGGTTGGAGAGTTACCCAGAAGTCACAACGCCAGATAACTGGTCGCCAACCTACAAAAAATTAAGGAAAATAAAAGGAAAGGAATCCCAACTTGCATTAGATATATCAATACTATTTGGAGACAAGTTAGCTGCAGAAACATTAGTTAGCTTTTTAAAAGATAAAAACAGCCCAATTAATGATAAGAAAAAAGCTATTCTAGGTTTAGCTACACAAAAAAGATCAGAGCTAAAAAATGAAATAAGTAGCCTTATCAATGATGACCAACTAAGAATTGAAACAATCAGGTCTGTAGCATATTTTGATGATGATGAGTTGGCTTATCTCCTTTTAGACAATTATCCATCTTACAATCAAGATGAGAAATTAGAAATTTTACATGTTTTAGCTTCAAGGCCTAACTTTGGAACTATACTATTAAGTTCCATTGAAAATGAAGAAATTCCTAAAAAAGATGTGCCAACATATCTTGCACGTTTGTTACTTAAAACAGTAGGTAATAGGTTTTTAGCTGTTTGGGGACCGGTTGAGGGTATATCACCAGACATTGAAAAATCCTTTATAAAATATAGAGATTTATTGTCGCCTAAAAATCTAGCAAAAGCAGATATATATGAAGGAAAAGACCTTTATGCATCTTCATGTGGTTCTTGTCATATGATGTATGGTGAAGGAGGAAATGTTGGTCCAGATCTAACGGGAGCTAATAGGGGCGACATAGATTATTTACTTGGAAACATACTGACTCCAAGTGCTGTGGTTAAAGACAATTATAAAATGACAATGATTTCAACTGAAGATGGCCAATTTTTTTCTGGAGTAATTGAGGGTGAAAACGATCGCCAAGTGCTTTTGAAAATTCCTAATGTTGATGAACCAGTATCAATTCCTAAATCCATTATTTGGGACCGAGAAACAGCCAATATGTCAATGATGCCAGAGGGATTGTTAGAATTTTTATCTAATGATGAAGTCATCAATATAATTGCATATCTTCACACTTTTGAGGATTTGTCATCAAGGTAACTACAAATTATATATTGAAGGATTCCTAATGAGAAATTTTCCTTTTTTAATTATTTTTTTAATATTCGTGTCTTGTAACACTTCACCTTCAATTGATTCAAAATTAAATAGTGTTTCTCTTTATGGTGATTTACATAACTCGACACTCACAGCTAAGTTTGATAATAAAAATTCTCTCTCTATATATAGGAATAATGCTGAAAAGCCTATTCTTATACAAAATGCCAGTATGGATCATCGGCCTTATCTCCACCCAATTGTCTCTCCAGATGGTAAGGGCATCTTGACTGAATACAGCCCTGGTCACCACAAACATCAGACTGGACTCTATTGGGGCTTTACAAGAGTTAATGGTTCTGGTGCAGATGAAGAAACTCTAAAGAAGTGGTTTTATAAACCGGATAAGACTGATGAAATAAAGACTCAGATTGGAAGAGACTTTTTTCATCATCCTACTAAGGATATGTATGGAGATTCTACTGATTATTGGAAAAAAGATAATGTTCGAATAATCCAATCCAGTGGTGAAGAGGTAAAATGGGAAACGGTTTACCATATGCTTGATGATAAAGGTTCGACCATAATGGTTGAAACTCAAAAATGGACCATGCGGGCACTGGAAGATAAATATATCCTAGATCTGGAGTGGGTTGGGGATGCACAAACTAATATTACTATTGGGGAATTTGAATATGGTGGTCTCTTCCTACGAATGCCTTGGTTTAAAGGTATTAATGGAGAAGTGGTAAATGCTGCTCGAAACAAAAATACTGCTGGTGAAGGAAAACGTGCCCACTGGGTTGATGTTGGCATGGAAATCAAGGGTGTGGACAAATGGGGACATATAGCAATATTTGATCACCCTGCAAACGGTGGGTTTCCTCAACCTTGGAGAATAGATGGCAATATGGGTGTCGGACCTTCTCGAGCCATCCTTGGTGATTGGGACATACCTGAAGGTTCTATGGAGATTATTCGACATCGTTTCATTATTTATATTGGAGATTTGAATGATAAGGAACTTATGGAAGAGTGGATTGAGTATGGTGGCGAAAAAGCATCCTGGGCACTTTGGGATCTTGCCCAAGAAGAAGGCCGAAAGGAAAAATTTCTGAACCCACAGGAGGCCGTTGATAATATGACCATAATGGACGGTTTTAATGTAAATGCCTGGGCTTCAGAGCCAATGATTACACAACCCATGGCATTTTGTTGGGATGATAAGGGCAGGCTCTGGATTGCAGAAAACCGCGATTATGAAACAAGAGGAAAAGGTTTTTCAAATGATGGAGATAGCAGAATACTGATCCTGGAAGATACGGATAGGGATGGTAAGGCAGACGATATTAAGGTTTTTTTGGAAGGTATTCCGTTTCCATCGGCTATTGCGTTAGGCTTTGATGGTCTATTCCTTGGTGCTCCACCTCACCTTTTGTTTGTGCCAGATAAGGATCAGGATGATGTTGGTGAAATGGATGATATTGAGATCCTTTTGACTGGTTGGGGAATTCGTGATAGGCATGAAACTATTAACAGTCTTCATTGGGGGCCAGATGGTTGGATCTATGGTTTAGAAGGTTTTGCAACGCCTTCTAAAATCAGGAAACCCAATTCTGAGACCAAGCTGTACAGTCATAAAGATGAGTTTCCTGCTGACTTACTTGATGCTGATGGTGTTGATATAAACGGAGGCGTTTGGAGATATCACCCAACAAAAAAAGAATTCGAAGTGGTTGCACATGGTTTCAGTAATCCATGGGGCATTGATTATGATGCAAAGGGTCAAATCTTCATAAGCGCGTGCGTGATCCCCCACCTTTTTCATGTAGTCCCGGGTGGTATATTCCATCGTCAGGGAGGTAAACATTTCAATCCATATGTTTACAGTGATATTCGTACTATTGTAAATCATAGGCACCGATCAGCTCATGGTGGTGCCAGGGTCTATTTGTCCGACGCTTTTTCCCAAGAACAACAAGGTCGCTTATTCATGGCGAATATCCATGAACATGCGGTGCTTTCAGATGTTCTTGAGCCTAAAGGGTCTGGTTTTGTAGCACATCATGGTGATGATTTCCTAATGGCTAATAACGCACAGTGGATAGGTTTTAGTATGGAGTTAGGTCCTGACGGTTCACTATACGTGTTGGACTGGCATGACGCTGACATCTGTGGGAATGAGGTAGTTCATAAAGAGACAGGTCGAATTTTTCGCATCTCTCCTGAGACAAGCCTAGCGAATGAATGGGAGGGGCGCTATAAAGATGTGAGGTTATTATCTGATCTCGAGCTAGTTAAGCTTCAGGAGAATAAAAGTTCATGGCATGCTCGTCGTGCTAGAATCATACTCCAGCACAGAGCGACTAAAGGCAAGATTGATGGTGATGCTACTTTACTAATTAAGAATATGGTTAAGAGCCATGCCAACTCAGATTATCGACTTAGAGGATTATGGACTGGTCATGTGACAAATACATTTTCAAATGAAGATTTGCTCAGTTTTTTAGATGATAGAGATGAGTATATAAGAGCATGGTCTATTCAATTGCTTAGTGAAGATAAGAACCTAAGCAGAAACGCATTGGGAAAATTTGCAGCTATGGCAAAGCTGGAGGATTCACCGGTTGTTAGACTATATCTTGCAGGAGCTCTTCAAAGAATGACCTTAGATGAGAGGTGGGAGATTGCTGAGGAACTTATTAGACATGGTGAAGATATAGCCGATCATAATATTCCTCATATGCTCTGGTTTGCGGTTGAGCCTATGGTCACTCATAATCCTGAAAAGGCTCTTGATCTTGCCAGTGTCAGTAAGATCCCTATGTTAACAGAATATATTGCATGGCGTCTCTCTGATGCTAATCAACTCGAATTGTTGGTATCTTCCTTGAAAGCCTCAAATCCGGTATCAGAATATTTGATGAAAGGTATGCTGTCGGCATTGGAAGGGCTTTTCGATGTTAAGGCTCCAGATAACTGGGATTCTGTTCTTCTAGAACTTGAGTCAGATCCTGAGCTCGCGAAATCAGCGGTAGCAATCGATCGAAAATTCGGTAGTATTCAAGCCATTAAAGAAGCTCTTTCAAATTTGAAAGATAAAAACCTACCAGTAGAAAAAAGACGTGAAGCTTTAAACAGTCTTGCAAATCAAAAAAGGCAAGAGCTTGAAGATATCCTACCAATACTTATTGATGAACCCGAATTGCGGATTGATGCAATACGAGCCCTCTCCTCAATCCAGATCAGCAAAGCTTCTTGGGGAAGTGAAAGAGATTTGGCATGGACCTTAATGAGACGTTATAATGAGTTTTCTCCTATTGAAAAACTGGAAATTGTTCAAACATTGGCTTCCCGTTCCGGCTATGGCTGGCGTCTGACAATTGCTATAAGGGATGGAATGGTTCCAAAGCGTGATGTTCCGGCTTATGTTGCACGTCAGCTTCACAGGGTTGTAGGTAGTGGATTTCTTGAAACCTGGGGTCCGATTTCAAAAGTTTCTGATGAAAAGGTAGCTTCAAATAAAAAATATCGCGATTTATTATCTGCTGATGCAATCAGCAGGGCAAATATTCAGGCGGGAAAAACTACTTATGACGGACTATGCGGTGCTTGCCATACTATGTATGGACAGGGTGGTAAAGTTGGACCAGATTTAACTGGTTCTAATCGAACGAATATTGAATACCTTTTGAATAATATTGTTGACCCGAACGCGGACCTTCAGGACGACTATAGAATGGTTCTTGTTACAACAAGAGATGGCAGAACTTATGCTGGTAATGTAACATCGGAAAGTGATAGGACCCTTACGCTTCGAGTAGTTGGTCAGGACCAAATAATAATTAGCAAGTCAGATATTCAATCAAGGGAAGTACAAACCGTTTCCATGATGCCTGAAGGTTTGCTGGATTTCCTCACTAACAAAGAGATAATTGATTTGGTGGGCTTCTTGCAAACAGACGACGGAATTGACCTCGAATAAGGTATATAGACAATAAACCGCCAGGATCTTGGCTATTATTAACAGGTGGGTCGAGAAGGAAACGTTAGTATAAGGGACGACGGGGTGAGATAAATATATTTTTCGGATTCTGAGGGTCATTGGATTGAGGTCAACGAACACAAATCATTTTTCTTCTTGCAGGGGTAGTCCGTAGCCTAATTGTTTTTTTCAGATAAATTACAGCATTTCCCCGATAGCTCAGTTGGATAGAGTGGAAAGTTAACAGAATCAGGTACTGAACATTGTTGGAGCCCAAACACAGATGCAACTAACGAGAGTGGTTTTACAGTCCTTCCGGGTTGTGACCGGAGCGGACATGGCACAAGATTACGCAGACATGATTGCGATGGAGTTCAGTGGGCGGGTTGACCTCGTCATCGGCGGTTCTTACGGAGGCCTAATTGTACAATACCTCGCGGCCGGGTACGATGGTTGCTTTAATAAAATAGTGATCGTGGTCGCTGCTTGTGACATCAGCCCGGAAAAAGAGATCAACTACGCGTTTGCAGAGACGCTTGCTGCTAGACATTTCAAAGGGTTGGTCTTTGTAAAGGGTCTCCCGATTTATTTCACTGACCGTTCGTTATGAGCTCCTCAGCCACACGCAAAGGTATCCTTGCCGGGGGAAACTGGATTGTCGATCAGGTGAAGATGGTCGATTGCTGGCCGGCGAGGGAGACGTTGGCGACCATTTCGTCACAGTCCGAAGGCGCGGGCGGATCACCATACAATGTGGTGCTAAACCTGAGGAAGATGGGGGCGAAATTTCCATTGGGTGGCGCGGGGATGGTGGGCAGGGACGCGTTTGGGAATTACATCCTAGCCGACCTAAAAAAGCACAAGGTCGATGCGCGGGGAATCAAAGTGACACCGAAGGCGCCAACCTCCTACACCGACGTGATGACGGAGGAAGAAACGGGCCGGCGCACGTTTTTTCACTGTCGCGGCGCCAATGCGTTGTGGGATGGCAAGGGGCTGGACATCAAGAAATCAAAGGCACGAATTTTTCACCTGGGCTACCTGCTGGTACTGGATGCGCTGGATGCGCCTGAGAAGAAGTACGGCACACGGGGCGCTGCGCTCTTGGCCGGGGCGCAGGAGGCGGGGATGAAAACAAGTATTGACTGCGTGAGCGAGAATAGTGATCGTTTTGCCAAAATCGTGGAACCGGCACTGGCGCACACCGACTACTGTATCCTTAACGAGTTTGAGGCCGGCAGGACAACAGGCTTTAAGGTCCGGCGAGAGGACGACGAACTGGACACCGTCGCATTGCGCAATGCCGCGGGAGCGCTACTGCAACTGGGGGTAAACGAACTGGTGGTGATCCATTTCCCGGAAGGCGGTTTTGCGCGCACACGTGGCGGACAGGAGTTCTGGCAGTCGTCACTGAAGTTACCGCAGAAATACATCAAGGGCGCGGCGGGCGCGGGCGATGCGTTTTGTTCCGGTGTGCTTTACGGTCTGCACGAGGGCTGGGACATTCAGCGCAGCCTCTACACCGCGGTGTGTGCTGCCGCCGCCAATCTGGCGCATCCAACCTGCACGGGAGGAATGAAGAGTCTGCGCGCGATTTTGGCGCTGGGGAAAAAATACAAGCCAGGGCCGACCTTAGAGAACGGCTAGCGACAATGAATCCGAGGATTCCACCAAGGTTTTGTTTCATACCTTGGGTGCATGGATCCTATGCCAATTATTCAGATCACTAGCAGAGGGCTTTGGTTCTTAATATCATGGGCGATGGGACCTTATCAAATATTGACACTGTTGATCGTGGAGAAGATTTGAAAAATTTCCCCACTTTTCCTCAGGATACTCCCATGGCAGGTACGTACTATCCAATCTTGTTTAATCCTGAACAGGAGTTGGGTGAATTGAAAAGAAATGTAATAATAATAATAAATACCTAATTTGTTAACAATCATGAAAAAACAAGTCCACCTTATTTTAATTATTGCCATCTTTATTATCGCTTGCTCTGATAAATCTGATGATGCCAATTCAACTGATTCCAGCAAAAACAATCAAAGTATTAATGAATTAATCTTGGGTGCTCGCAATTTGCGTGAATTACTCTGGAAGGATCAGCACCGTCCCAAATATCACCACATTCCTCCTGAAGGCTTTTTTAATGATGCTAACGGAGCTCTTTTTTGGAAAGGACGCTACCACCTGTTTTATCTGGCCCGCACACCTATTCCAAACCCGGAAAAATCGAGCAAGGATAAATGGGTAGCAGTCTGGGATCACGTTTCCTCTAGGGATCTGGTACATTGGATCCATCATCCTCCTTCAGTAATCCCGAAGCTGGATGGTTCCATGCCCCTGGGCATATATAGCGGAGGAGCCATTAAAAACGCACCTCGTCCCACCTTGATCTATCATGTACCCGGACAAGGGGCTTGTATTTCCATTGCTCAAGATGACGATCTGAACGAATGGAAGCCCTTCCCTGGAAATCCTGTTATAAAGCTTCATGAAGAAGAAGATGAGTTTGTAGTTTATGATCCTACCGGCTGGTATGAAAACGGAAAGTATTATGCCTTGATTGGCAATAAAAACAAGAGACCTGGTTATGAAGGTGATTGCACAAGTCTTTTTACTTCCTCAGATCTGAAAAATTGGGAATATCAGGGACCTTTTTATCAATCCAGACGGGAATGGACTCTGGAGAATGAAGATGCCGCCTGTCCAGATTTTTATCCCCTCGGCAATAGTGATACCCATATGCTTCTATTGCATGGACACCAACCATATCGAAATATTACTCACTATTATTTGGGAAAATATGAAAATGAACGCTTTTTCCCTGAGCACCACGGACGAATGAGTTGGTTAGGGGGCCAACTTTCCGGCCCGGAATCACTTGTCGATGACAAAGGTCGTAATATCTTTTTCGGATGGATGGCCGAGTCAAAGACCGGAGGGGAATCCTTATGGGGATACAATATAGAAGTGGATCCCGGAAAAAATGATCTCTATGCTTGGGGATCGGTGGTAAGTCTTCCCAGAGTGATGACATTAAGGGAAGACGGACAATTGGGTATTGAACCTGCCCCAGAATTTGAAATCTTAAGATATAATTCACGTCAAGAAAAAGACATTAATATTCCAAATGATAAAGAAGTTAATTTGGATAACATGTCTGGAAACGTAATGGAGTTATTTGTAGAAATTGATCCCAAAGATGCTAATGAGGTCGGGGTAAAGGTGTTATGTTCTCCGGATAATTTGGAAGAAACCGTCATTGTTTTTACACCTTCCAAGAATACGCTTGGGATAAATTTTCAAAATTCAACTGTATTAGATAATGTACGATACCGAGGATTTTTTAATTTTAAACAATCGGAAGGATCGGATGCTATTATCCAGGAAGCACCTCTTCAGCTTAACGAGAGCGAGACATTGAAACTTCGAATTTTTATTGATCGTTCCGTACTCGAAGTTTTTGCTAATGGTCGTCAATGCATCACACAGCGAATTTATCCTTCCAAACTAAATAGCAGAGGAACTAGACTTTTTGCCAAAGGAGGAAGTGGAAAAGCACTAATTGTAAAAGCCTGGGATATGGATCAAGCAGTCCCTTGGTAATATAGTTAAGGCGACCGCTTTTTCGAACTCGGACTAATTAAGAGGATTTTCTGATTTCGTCTATAACATATAATTTATTACTAATTCGCATGGCGGCTTTTTTGCCAGCTATGATCTGCCTGAGCAAGCACAGGTTATGCTTAAGGTCTATGATTTACTGGATAAATAGATAATGCAAATCAATCACAGGGATGCTGGCGACAGAATAGCTGTCTGGGACGGTACTGATGAGTTGGGGAGGACTTTGAGTGCTGGATCTACTTGTGATACAGGCTGGAGAATTCACTCAGACTCGGGAAGGCTACTATTGAAGTGACGGGGAGACGGTAGGGATGAAAGAAGCACCCACATCGTGATATAATTGTTTGGAGGGAAAAAAATGAAAAGGCTACTACTCAGTAATCTTATACTCATTTCAATCGCTACAGCTACCACCCTCAAAGTGCCGTCTCAATTTTCTACCATACAAGCTGGTATTGACGCATCTTCAAATGGGGACACTGTGTTAGTGTCAGCAGGCACTTATAAAGAGAACATTGATTTTTATGGAATGAACATTGTTCTCGCAAGCCTATTCATTTCTTCTGGTGACAAACGTTATATAAAGAAAACAATTATTAAAGGACAGGAAGAAGGACCAACAGTGACCTTTTCAGGAGGTGAAGAAATTTCTTCAGCCATAATTGGATTCACAATTTCAGGTGGCGAAGGATCCATTGGTGGAGGAGTTTTCTGTAGTATGGCAAGTCCGTTACTTCGAGACTTGATTATAAAAGATAATTCTGCTGAAAAGGGTGGAGGGGTTGGGCTTTATGCATCCAATCCACAAATAAGAAATGTGGCTATATTGGGCAACACAGCATTTTCGAGCGCTGGGTTATACTTAACAAGTTTTTCGTCACCAATATTGAGTAATGTGCTAATAGCTAATAATATTACATATTTTGGTGGTGGCTCAATATACATAGAGGAATATTCCGAGCCAGAATTTAATAATGTAACTGTCAGCGGTAATGGACCTCCTAAAAAAATTCCCAAATGGTTTAAATTTTTCGGAGAATTTGATTCTTCACAGGCGAATGGAATCCACATATCAAATGGATCCAAAGTTATCTTTAATAATTCCATTATCTGGAATAATTCTGACATAGAGATTTATTTTAGAGAGTATGGTAAATCCAGTTCTTTAACTATATCGTACACTAATCTCAAAGGCGGACGATATTCAATAGTCAACGATTATAACTCAGGAGAAATATACTGGAAGGAAGGAAATGTATCTTTGGAACCTCAATTTATTAATCCAAAGAAAAACAATTATATGCTACATAGCTTATCACCCTCTATAAATATAGGAGATCCACAGTCCTCTCAAGAAAATATGGGTGCATACATTGATTGGAATTAAATGAATAAGGGGACAGGCTATGAATGACTACACCAAAGGAATCTTAACAGGAGCTTAACTTATCCTCGGCTTCTTTATGTTGTTGAGTGCGAAGAGTCAAAAGCAAGAACTTGGGAGGTAGAACCGTTAATTCAATATCTGTTCTTAATGAACAGGGTGTAGGATCTATCCGTCTTGGAACAATTAATGGGACTGGGCTTATTCCAGCCTTCAACAAACACGGAGTACACACTGGTTACCTCGGAACAGACAAAAATAACGATGGACTTGCTATGCGAAATAACCGCTATAGGGATACAGGTTGGTCTGCGTCAGGGAAAAAATGAATAAGCCCCTTGCTAATAGATGAGGCTATTCGATGTATTAGTAAGCCACTGATCAATCTATTCCCATTTGTATAGGTTTTTGCCGATCTTTTGGCTAACCTGAAGGTTAGCTCGGCGTACAGCCCGGTTCAATGTTTTTGGTGAAAGTGAGATATAAACGCTGACTTGTTTTGTAGACATCCAATTATCAATAGAGACTTTACCTATCTTTGTCTCAAACCGTTAGCATATGCTTAAATTACGGATGCATTTACGTACACATAACGTACACACTACTTTTTTGAGACTTACTCAAAGTAGATATGCATTCGACTTTTGTTGACGAGAAAGTTGTCTTTGCCCCGGTAGCTCAGCCGGATAGAGCAACGGACTTCTAATCCGTAGGTCACAGGTTCGAATCCTGTCCGGGGTACCACTCGAATAGTCAAACTATTCAACACCTAAACCGTGCCGGTGACTGTGTGGTAATTACTAATCATGACTTATACAGAAAAACCTAGACTCACATTTTTTCAAATGATCCTTCCTGTCTTATTCCTGGGGGTATTAATTGTTTTTGGGATGGTCATCCGTCCTAAAATTTGGGGCCAACCTCCCTTTCCTCTGGAAATAGTATTCTTGCTGGCAGCGGTATTTGCTATCGCTGAATTCATGCTACTGGGTTTCCAATGGAAGGATATCCAAAATGCCTTTATTCAAAAACTGGCGAAGGGATTCCCGGCCATCCTGATTCTGTTTGCCATCGGTATCATAATTGGTACCTGGATTATCAGCGGCACCATCCCCATGCTGATCTACTACGGAATCCGGTTAATCAATCCCGCCTTCATTTATTTGCTGGCCTTTCTTATCCCCATCATTTTTTCCACGCTGACGGGGACATCTTGGGGATCAATAGGCACCATCGGTGTGGTCATCATCGGTGTTGCTGGTGTAATCGAAGCCAATTTGGGAATTACAGCTGGTGCCATCGTAGGTGGGGCATATTTTGGGGACAAACTTTCGCCCCTCTCAGATACAACCAACATCGCCGCCATGGCCACCGAAGTAGACCTTTACGACCATATCCGCTCCATGATGTATACTACTATGCCATCGGCCATTTTGGCTTCAGGGATATATTTTATCCTCGGATTTACTCATCCTCCCACAGGAAGGGAATTGGACACGAGTCAAATCGCACCTACCTTGGAAGCGATCGCATCTATGTTCAATTTTAACATTTTCCTATTGGTTCCGACTATCATCGTTTTGATCGGCTCCATACGAAAAATGGCTACCCTGCCAACCTTGCTTATTTCTTCTTTATCGGCCTGTCTCTTGGCAGGTATATTCCAACCATATTCATTGGGTGATATCATGACAACCATTCATAGAGGATTCGATTCAGAGATGGCTTATTGGGTGGCAGAAATACCGGGAAATATCAAAGTGTTGTTCACCCGTGGAGGTCTGTATGAGCTAAATGAAGCTATCATATTTTCCATCATGGTATTTGTATTTATCGGCACGATTGACTTGGTTGATGCTATGCCAAAAATTGTGGACCGGGTTTTCGCCTTTATCAAATCTAAAACATCACTAATTGTATCTTCTCTTTTCGCCACTGCTTTTACCAACGCCATCACCTCCAATCAGTCCGCTACCAGTTTCATCATTGGGGATGCTTTCGGAAAGCGTTACGATAAATCAGCTGTTTCACGTAAGGTTTTATCCCGGTCTATCGAAGACTACGGGACCATGTTTGAGAGTCTGATCCCCTGGCATGCCACAACCATTTTCCTAACGGCAACCTTGGGTATATCTTATGGAGAATACTGGCACTGGCAATTTATCTCCCTGATAAATCTGGTAATGGCGCCAACCTTGGCCATTTTAGGAAAAGGGTGTTTTTACAAGGAAGAATAAATACTGTATTATTATACATTCAGTTCTGCATTCAGCGAGCCATCCCACTTTATAGAGGGGATTAAATAAGGTTTTTTAACGTTCGGATAAGATGATCCACATCCGCTTCTGAATTGTATCCCTGAATCGATATCCGGAAGGCTGTATGTCCCTCATGGGCCATGGTGGGTATCTCAATTTGATGATCATTATATAATTGTTCTTTAAAAGCTACAGTGTCATCCATGGGGAATAGGATGGTGGCCATCTGCCCCAGCCAATCATCGGGACAAAGTTGCGGCAGTTCTGTCAATTCGGTGATCCGGTTGCGTGCATCCAATACCATTTCCCCGCAACGTGATCTGACTGAATCCCAATCGTATTGATCTTGGAATTCAATGGATGCCGGAACGGTAAGAAAGGCACTCATATCCTGGGTGCCCTGCCACTGGAAAATATTCACAAAGCGGCTTTCACTATGCAACTGGGTCGATGCCTTAAATTCGTCGTATTCTTCTCCCCAGCCCCAGCTAAAGACTAACGGCTGCATTCCATCCTGAAGTTCTTTCCTGACATAAAGAAACGAAACACCTTTCGGGCAGCATAGCCATTTATGGCAAGCACCGGTATAATAATCGGGGTCCATTGCTTTAATGTCTAAAGGAATATGTCCCGGGACGTGGGCCCCATCAATAATGGTTTTAATCCCCCGTACTTTCGCTTCTTTGACAATCTTATCTATAGGGAGGATTAAAGCAGTAGAACTGGTGATGTGGCTTAAATAAACATATTTGGTCTGCGGTGTAGCTTTAGACCAAAACCGCTGGCAGAATTCTTCAACTGACGTAATGGGTAAGGGAATTTCACTTTTGATATATTTGAAACCCGATTTTTGAGCATAATAAACCCACGCGCGATCGCAGGCACCATATTCTTGATCAGTGGTGAGTACTTCATCCCTCTCATTCAAGATTAAACCAGGAATTAGATTACTGACCGCATGGGTGGGGTTTGGGAAATAAACCAGATCATCTTTGTCACAGTTGATGTATTTACCTAAGGCTTTTCGAGAATTTTCTATGTTGGTAAATACTTCTTCCGTCTGAAATTTGACGGGGCGGGTTTCCAGCTTTCTTTGCCATTCCTGGTATTCATCAAAGATCGGTTTTGGACAGGCACCGAAGGAACCGTGATTTAAAAAAACAATATCAGGATCCAGGAGAAATTGGGGACGCAACGATTTTGGTGTGTTGTTCATATAAATAATAATAGGCTTCTTTTATCAAACAAAAAACCCTTCGAATTAAGGGGTTTTAGTCTATAATAGCTAATCCCGTACAGTTTTGTATAGGTTATATTCATAGACATTTTGCAACGCAGTTATTCACTGATTATGGGAATAGTTTGTATGAAAGTAACCCACGTTATGCTTCTCAAGCTTGAAAGTGAAGGGAGGGTAGTTAGGATAAAAAAGTGACAAGAGCTTATACAATTGTGGTGGAAATAGCACGTTCCGGAAAATGGAATTAACGCGCATTCCCAAGCAAACCATGAACAGCTGTTTGTTTTCGGTGGTTTTTTTGGCGGTTTGCATCTTGTCTGCTTCAGACCGGCCTACTGTTACAGCCCATTGGACTGATAGCCCAATCACTGTAGACGGTGTTCTGGATGAACCCATCTGGCAGACCATTCAACCCATTACTGAATTTGTCCAGCGCTTGCCTCATGATGGGGATACGCCCAGTGAAAAATCGGAAATGCGAATAGCTTACGATAGTAAATACCTCTACATGGGACTCACCTTTCACGATAAGAACCCGGAACTTATCAGAGCCTCCATTCTGAGCCGCGGGGGATGGATACACCGGGATGATTTTGTTTGGATCGGTCTGGACACGTACCATGATCGGCGCAATGCATACTTCTTTGAAATGAATCCTCTGGGTACACAGGATGATGCCCTGATTACCGATGAGAATAAACCAAGTCTGGATGAATGGGCTTGGGACGGTGTTTACATTAGTGAAGGCAGGATTACTGATATTGGATGGATCATGGAACTTGCTATTCCCTGGACGACCCTGCGGTTTCCCGACAAAGAAGATTTGACAATGGGCATTGCCATTATGCGTCAAATCAACCGAAAAAATGAGAGCGTCATCTGGCCCCATATTCCTCTTAATTATAATTCGGGCATTTTTCAAGTTTCTCAATACGCAAACTTGACAGGCCTAGAAAATATCAAGCGTGGTAAGAATATTCAGATAAAACCTTATGGAATTGGAGGAACTCAAAAACAAGAAACTGAAGATGGAAACAGTAGCGAAAGTATCGAAGACGCCGGCTTGGATTTATTCTATGGCTTGAAATCCAACCTCACTCTCAACCTGACTTATAATACAGATTTTGCTCAGGTTGAAGCGGATAATGTCCAGATAAATCTAACCCGATTCAATCTGTTCTATCCGGAAAAACGGGAATTTTTTCTTACCCGAGCAAAATTGTTTGCATTCGGCAATCCCCGCCAGACGGAAATGTTTTTCAGTCGCCGCATCGGCTTGAATCAGGACGTGCTGGGGGGTTCCAGACTTTATGGACAGGTTGGTAAAACGTCCGTCGGTGCGCTAAATATTCATACTAGGGCTGAGAATGGATTGCCGGCCACTGCATACAGTGCAATCCGCTTGCGCTCTGATGTACGGGACCGTACAACAGTAGGTGCAATTATTACAGATTTATCCAGTAGTGGAGGTACAAATTCTGTATTTGGCATCGATGGGCAAATGCGCTTTTGGGGAAGCAGCAGTATCTCAGCCTGGTATAGTGAAGTAAATGATTCCGACTTGGGAAAACCGTCCTCTGCCTCCATGATTCGTGTAGATTTAAAGAATGATCGATATTATTTGTCCACGGGCCAGCATCATGTAGGTAGAGATTTTCGGCCGGGACTCGGTTTTGTCCAGCGAGACGATATGATCGGCACTGGGATAATAGCCGGTTTCACGCCCAGGGTGGGTGATGGTGATGAATTGATTCGTCAATGGAAATTTAGTATTTATGCCCGAGATGTAAGGAACCACAGCGGTGTCAAAGAGACTGGCGTATTAAGTGGCGGGATAGAAGCACACCTGGAATCCAAAGACCGGATCGGTATTAAGGTTATCCAAAATATTGAACGATTGGCAGATTCTTTTTATCTGAAGAATGGAATCGAGATTCCAAACGGTGAATATGATGACAAA
>Ga0208896_1000384_pt1 | contig 24483 bp, 22 predicted proteins | sample ETNtaG_27_FD_185778 | JGI IMG/M metagenome (GOLD analysis project Ga0208896, IMG submission 185778) | Marine microbial and viral communities from oxygen minimum zone, Eastern Pacific Ocean - ETNP201406SV63 (SPAdes) (version 2) | ecosystem: Environmental > Aquatic > Marine > Oceanic ... | reverse complement strand
AGGAGTCTTTTCCAATATTAGAGATTTCTCCTGAATTATTTGTTGAATTTTCTTCGATGTATTTGGTTTTAAATATTTTAAGAGTTTTACTATCCAATACAGTCCTTGCGCCGGGAAATGGAGCTAACCCACGGATAAGATTATGAATTTCTTTGGCTGATTTTTCCCAACTAATATTTGTTAATGCTGGTGTAATCTTTGGCGCCATTGTTGCATTTGAATCGAGTTGATTATACGGTTCGACATTTTCGCTTTCGAATCGATCCACCGTATTCACTAATAACTCTGCCCCTGTATGACTCATTTTTTCTGCCAGAGATCCATAATTATCATCCGAATCAATTTTAATCATTTTCTGAAGTAAAATATTTCCTCTATCCACTTTTGGCTGAATAATAAAGGTTGTTAATCCTGTTTCGCTTTCACCGTTAATCAATGCCCATTGAATTGGTGCTGCACCACGATATTTCGGCAAGAGAGAGCCATGTAAGTTAATGGCACCTTTTAATGGAATATTGATCACTTTTTTTGGCAATATTCGATAAGCAACAACTGCAAATACATCCCCATTTAGATCACGTAAAGTATGTAAAATTTTTTCAGATTTAAGCTCATCTGTTTCAATTATTGGAAGATTTAATTCTTTTGCACATTCAGCAACAGGTGATTTAATTAATTGTTTACCCCTTCCTGCTGGTTTAGGCGGATTCGTAACAACGGACAATATATCATGATCACTTTCCACAAGTTTCCTCAAACTTGGGACAGCAAATTGTGGATTTCCCATAAAAACAATTTTCATCTGTCGATTCCTAAAAAAACAAACCTTCCAGGAACCCCCGAAAGGTTTGGGCGAAATATTGGAAATATGTTTGGATTATAAAACGAATGATTCCTTACGATTTATTGATCTTTTTTTCATATTAGATTCTTTTTCAATTTCTTTTAATTGTTTTTTCACCTGCATACGGACAAGTGGGCTAACTCTATCTACGATGAAAACACCGTTTAAATGATCAATCTCATGTTGGATTGCACGACCCAATAATCCTGAGAATTCATCTTCTTTTTCATCACCGTTGATTGTTTGATATTTTAATTTAATGAATTCCGGGCGTTTCACTTCCAAACGTACTTCCGGGATTGATAAGCATCCTTCTTCAAATATTGATTCTCCCCAGCTGTCAATAATTTCACCATTTATCAATGTGTGAATTTCATCCGTTTCTTCTGTATGAGAGACATCAATAATCATCAGGTTTAAATCAACACCCACCTGATTTGCTGCCAAACCAATACCTTCTTCTTCGTACATCGTATCAAACATGTCACCGATCAATTTTGGAATTGCATCGAAATCAGTGACTTTCTCACACTTTTTACGAAGAATCGGATGACCATATTGAATAATGTCCATTAAAGTCATTATGCTTGAGCTTCCACTTGTGTATCTTCTTCCGTAACACTACCAGCTAATCCTGCAATGGCAGTTTTATTCACAGTAATATTCATATTCTTATCAACTTTCAAGACAACAACCTTGCCGTTATTTTTAATTCCAGCAACACTGCCATGAATCCCTCCGATGGTGATTACACGGTCGCCTTTTTTTATATTTTCAAGCATCTGGCGTTTTTCTTTCTGACGCTTTGATTGAGGCCGTATCATTAGAAAATAGATGACAGCCATGATTAGAACAAAAGGCAGAAACGCTGCGATACCACCGCCGCCTTGGCCTTCTGGTGCTGCTAATGCATAAAGTAAATCCATTTAAACTCCTTAAAATTGTTCGGAAAATTACCGAGAGAATATACGCCTTTCAAAAAGCATTATAGAGGAATTGAAATCTGTATTGTTGTTCCTTCCGTTTTAGACGATTCTTTAACCTCTATTTTTCCAGCATGTATATCTTCAATGATTCTTTTTACCAGTGACAGCCCCATCCCCCATCCTTTAGCTTTACTGCTGAAGCCGGGACGAAATACATTTTTCCTATCTTTATGGGGAATACCTCGGCCATTATCAGAAATGGTGATATAAATAGTATTATTACCTTTTATGTTCTTGATTTCAATTTTTCCTTTATCATGATCAATGGCATCAATTGCATTTTTAATGATGTTTTCCAATGCCCATGAAACGAGAATACTATTCCCATTTAATAATAACCCTTCTTCTACTTGATTATTTATTTGAACATTTTTTCCAATAGATGGTAAACGGCGCTCGAGATATATTTTTACATTTTCGATCACATTAGATAAATCATATTCTTCCATTTTTGCTTCTGACCCCATTTTGCTGAAACGGTCTACAATCTGTTCTAAACGATTAATATCTGTAGACATTTCATCCAAAACATCATCCAATTTTTGAGGATTATTTTTAATTATGTCTACCCAACCCATGAGAGCAGAAACAGGTGTACCTAATTGATGGGCTGTTTCCCTGGCCATCCCCACCCAAATATGTCTTTTTTCGCTATTTCTGATTAAAGTAAATCCTGCAAAACCCAAAATGATAAAAATGGCTACAGCTCCTATTTCAAGGAAAGGTAACCATTGCAAACGTTTGATGAGGTTAGAATCACCATAATACAAAAAACCAATATGTAAATATTTACCTGAATTACTATCAATAAAATCCAATGAAATTGGCTTATTTTGGGCTGACATCGTTTTTTGATGTTTTAATAAGTCTTTCTGATTTAAATCTTCGGGCAAATTTTTTGAATAGATTGGTATATGATTTCGATCAGAATAAATGAGTGGAAATTGTACTTTTTTGATAATTTCATCAAAAACGAAACTCAAATTGGCATCCGATTCATCTTTGACAGTAGCTGCGATAATTTCTGCATAGAGTTGAACTATTTCTCTATTATCATTTCGTAACTTATTTACAATAGATTGTGAATACATCAGCAGGGAGGAAATCAAGATCACTCCCAGCAAAATCAAGCCGCCTTTTATGTTTGTTGAGTGCTTATAAATTTTCATGATCTTCTACGTTTGTTATAAATACCAACACCTAAAAGCCCTAATGCGATGACAAAAGATAATCCCGAAATCATTTTTCCTTTATTGAATGAGGAGCGATCATAAATGAATTTAACAGTATGTTCTCCTTTTGGAATAATGATTCCTCTGATTAATTTATTAGTCTCGATCGTTTCTGCCGGTTGACCATCGATAGTACATTTCCAGCGTAGAGGATAATGAACCTCACTCACCACAAGAAAACCTATCTCTTCACATGATACGTTTAATCTTAATGTGTGAATTGATTTTTCAATATTATTGATAGTCCCTTTTGAATAAACTCCAGCTCTGTCATCATCTGACTTGATATAAGCAATATCTTCAGGATTGAAGTTCGCTTCATTTATCATTCCCCACAGTTGATCATTCGATTTTGCCTCGACATTTTCGACAAACCATGCTCTGGGTAATTTATCTTTCAATTCATAAACAGTTGGAGAAATAACACCTCTCCCCGACCGCATTTTGCCTTTAAATACTTCTACCAATCCAGGAAACTGAATGGGTTGCTGGCTAATTATATAATGAACATTCAGCATTTTCATCAAAGAAAATGAACTGATATTTTTTGTCTTTTGAATGAAATCATTTGTTATTTTTAATTTTGCAGGATGATAACCTCCTACCGATTCCAGCCCAAATGCTCTGAATCTGGATTCTCCGAACAGATTCCCTACTGGATAAATCCTGAAATCACCTTTCTGTTTTTGTAGAAAATTGATGACTGGATCGGTATCAAAATATCGATCTACAGTTTTCAATGACATCGTTGATGCAGAACGACCTGATCTACGATCCGGATGAATAATTCGCCAGTCTACAAGTCCAATATCTATAATTGCTGCTACAGTAATTGCAGCTAAAAATGTATTCTTATTTATTTTACGATGTATCCACATCCACACTGCACCAAGTCCAAATCCTACCCAAAGAACTAATAACCACGCATCCTTATTCCATATTTCAAGGCGCAAATTATTGATTGTTCGGATTGCATTTGGATCCCGTGTTCTGGGTTGAGTAAAGCTATTTTGCAATGAAGATTCCAACATTCCGGATCCCATTACAAGAATTAGCAACCACAATCCAATTGCACCTGATGCTATCCAAAACCAACGAGGAATTATCTTTTCTTTCAATCCAATTAATGCATCTAAACCTATAGCTGCCAATACAGCGATATTGAATTGCAGCAATATCAGGATCATAGTCGGAACACGAAATTTATTGAAATAAGGAAATATATTAAAAAACAGATCATAAATCAGACTGAAATGCTTCCCAAAAGAAATGAAAATCGCTAAAATGGATGTTCCCAACATAAACCAAGTTAAATTATTTCGATTAGTTGATAATCCATAGACGGCTAATAGTAAAACAATAATACCCATATAATTTGGATAATCCGTAAAAGGCATAAATCCCCAATATGTCTGCCCGCCAAAACCAAAAGCAGATGGTAAGAGAAATGTTAACATTTCTTTTGGATGGAATGACCAACTGGTAGCATAATTATAATCTGCTCCTCCAGCTGTTCCCCCACCCCGTACTGAAAAAGGAGTATATTCGATAGAAGGCAAATAAATTAACAGTGCTATACCAATCCCCAGTATAGCTGCACCAGTAAAGCTGCCAAAACCGATAAATGTACTTTTCCGTTTTTCCTGATTTTTAAAATTGGTAATCAGCATATATAAAACATACGCTCCGGCCAGCATCCACGTATAATAGGCAATTTGAGCGTGTGCTCTCTGTAATTGAAACCCAAATAATATCGCTAGAAGTCCAGCATTACAGATTGAAGGTTTTTCCATGATTTTAATGGTCATCCATATGATCCATGGGAGATATGCCGCTGTCATCATTTGACTTCCGTGACCAAAAACAACCATAGTGATCATGAAGGGGGTTATCATGAATGCAGTACTCCCAAGGAATGAAGCAACAGAAGATAATTTCAATGACCGCAATAATATGAACCCTCCAATGCCCGCAAACAATAAATGGAGGAGTTGAGCAAAAAGACCTTTAATAAATAATAATTTTAATAATATACCTGGGAAATAAAGATAACTTAAAAAAGTAAATGCTTCCGCCGTTGGCATACCGGAAAATATCCACGGCTGCCATAGGGGAAATTCGCCGGATTCTTCGTAACTCTTCTGTAAAATGATACCTGAAGACTTTGGAGCGAGTGTATCCGGTGAACCAAAAATGTTTCCTTGAAAAATAACATTATAAAATAAAATACAAATTATTCCTGTCAGAACAACTGCTGAAATAAAAAAAGGATGCTTCCAATTAAACTCCATCAAGATTCCCTTCGATTCGTAATCATACCAATGCCTGACCATATTTCACGATCATCATCATCGAATTTCAACATCCATAGCATGAAGAAAAATGATAATAATCCAACAAGTAAAATAATAATCAGTGAAACAATGGTATGCAATGATAATACCATAGGTTTTATATAAATCAATACAACTGCCATTATGACTCCAGCTATTATTGGTTTAAACAGTTTTAAACTAAACGGATTTAATTTAACAAAATAATACACCTCTACAATCCGTAAAATTCCCAATAATGCCATGGAAACAAATGTAGCGTATGCTGCTCCAATAATTCCATAATGTGGTATCCAAAAAATATTCAAGGTGATATTGATTAAAACAATAATAATTGAATTAACTAGATTAGCTTTGGTAAAACCAGACATAGTTAACGTATGCCCCCCACTGCCGAAGATTATTTGCAAAAATGCGGCGCCTGTCAAAACAATCAATACATTTGACGCACTTAAATAATTTACACCAAATAACAACATAATCTTTTTCGAATAAAGTATTAAAATGATGGCCAGAGGCAATGACAAACTTATAATCCATCTGACAATCAATTTATACAAGTTACCCATTTCACCAATATCTCCTTGGCGATGGTATTCAGACATCATGGGTGCAAATATGCCCATAAATGCCAGCAAAACTGTTCGCAATAATCCAGCCGTTCTGGCAGCGGGATGGTATAAACCTACAGTTGTTGTATCAGTAAAATAACCCAGCATCATTATATCCATCCAATGCATGAACGTCCCCAAAATTGTTACAAACATGAGCGGATAGGAAAAACGCAGCAATTCTTTATCCATAACACCCGAAAAAATCTGGCTCATTTTTATTTTAGTTAATTTTCCTAAAAATATTACTGCTGCAAATGAACTAAATACTGCTGAAATTAATAATGGATATTTAATGGCAGCATCTTTTGTAAAAAAACTAATGCTAATTAGAACACAGACCAGCATAATAACCGGACGAATGATATTTAATATCATTACTTTATATTTAAGCAGTTTAAAACCTTGAGTCGCAAAGGCGGAAATGGCCATAATTGTCGCAAAGGGTAACGAAACAGCGCTGATGATCAATACAGTTTTAAGCAGTTCAGATCCATTAAATAGTTCAAATGACAGCCAATCTGCAAATGCTATTTGAAAAATCATAATTACTATTCCAAACATCAATCCAAGTTTTAATCCAGAGAGAATCCGTTGTTTTATTTCATCGACTTCTGTTTCTTTATCCAAACGGCTGACAAATCGCATTACCCCACTGTGCAGCCCTGCTCTACCAAATACCTCTCCAATGCGAGTTATTGAGCTTGCTAATGAATAAATCCCTAAAAATTCTACACCAGCAAATCTCGCTAAAATAGCAGTAAATAAATATCGTGCAGCATCGCCGATTCCCATTCCAACGAAAGAAATGGTGGCTTCCTTGGCGATTTTACCGGATTGTTTTGGAATCTTAGAATACATGAACTTTAATTTTTATTAATGGCAGAAAAAACTCTTTGACAATTTTGTGAGTCCGTATATTGATTGAACCTGTTCATTACATTGAGTCTTTCCTCTTCATATAGTTTTGGATTTTGAATAAACTTTTCAATGTTTTCTAAAATTTCCGTCCAGTTGCCAGCATGTGGTCCTGGCGTTACTTCATCGTAATTAAAGTAGAATTCCCGATCATCCGTTAAATATTTTTCTTTATCAAAGGGGGCAAATATGATTGGCTTTTTGGTCAAAAGAAAATCAAAGTGTACACTTGAATAATCAGTTATCATGATATCAAACTTATTTAAAACTGTATAAATATCCTGTTCTATATCGTAGTCAGTAATAAAATGTATGTTACTAAAATTTTTATATTTATGGTTTTTTAAGTGAAAATAATGGAGCTTTATAAATAATTTTGTATTAAGAGAGATCAAAGATTGATTGAATGTATTAAGATCTAAATTAAAAAGTGATGATAAATCACCTTTACCTTCTTTTCTATGCGTAGGCATATAGATCACAGTAGTCATATTTGAACTTTTCAATGATATAAGATCAGTTAAAAGAGGAGCTGTATGATTCATTTCAAAAAATGTATCATTCCTTGGAAAACCCGTAAGTAATATTTGTTCTTCTTTTGCATTGAATGCACTTTTAAAAATCCTAGAGGCTTCATCAGAACCAGAAATTACATGACCTTTCATTTGAGTGGTTCCAAGAAATGGAAAGAAATAATAGAGTAATTTTTCAAAAAATAATTGATTTTTTCGAGTAATGACATCATCGAAAACAATCTTTTTAAGTGGTGTACAACCATGCCACATCATAATCACATCTTTTCTATTAATTATATATCGATTCACATCTTTAATACCGACCGAAACAAATATTTTTTCTGCCATCATTGAAAAAAGGAATCCTTTAAAACTATATGTATAATAGACTTCAAAGTCTTTAGAACTAATCAAATCATATGCTTGTTTATTCTGTGTTAACCATATGGGCCTGATTTCAGTTCCATTAAGATTAATATATTCAAATAAGTATTTACTGTTATCTCCATATTTTTTTCCATTCCATGCACCAAAAACCCACAGTTTTTTCTTTTTTGGAACTAATTGTGAAAACCAGTATACAAAAAACATTATGAAAGATATGATTGTTGTTTTAAGTATTTGCACTATACTAGACAAGTAAAATGAGTGTTGATTATTCATATCCCCATTGATTTAATTTATTTGAAATTGTTTCATTTAATTCATCTAATTCTAATTTTTTAAAAAATAACATATATTCCTCTGGTTTCCTCAATTTTCCCATATGATTTGAAGAAAAATTGTACTTTAATTTAAAATGTGTATAAATCTTCTCAAGTTCATCTTGGGGTTTTAATAAAAAATCCTCATAGCGAATAAATATGTAGTCAGTTTCCGGTAATTGCTCTAACTGATTCTCCATATCGTCTAAAAGTCCCTCCCATTGCTTCCCACAGGAAAGATGTGGCGGTAATAACCGAATTTTTTCCCAATTTGATGGTTTTACTCCCCACCATTTCCGTGAATTACCCTGAATATCCTTCCGAGCTTTGATTAATGATTTTGTCACGGATCTCCCATCTCGAATAATACCAATAAATTTTGCTTCGGGGAATAATTGTTTTAACTCCATAATATGTATCGTATTATGAACAGATTTATTAATCAGAAGTTCACTTTTCATTAGCAAACAAAGTTTTCGAATTACATTTTGTAAGAAATAAGAAACAATTGGTGTAATAGATTGTTCCTTCTGATAATCTGTTCTGTCAAACAAATAACGAGAATTATATTTTTCTAGACCATCCAAACTTTCTTCGCACCACGGCCACAGCCTATTGCCTTCTGCCAATGCCGTAAATCCTTTTATTTGTCCATATCTATGCTGTGATTGGATTTCTAATTTTTGTTTGAATATTTTTAATCCAATCCAATTTAGCAAAAACGCACTCTCCGGATATAAGTCGGCCAAACGTGTAATGTATGCTATTTTTTCATCAAGATAATAAGTGAACCAGCGATATATAACAGTTGTACCCGACCTTGGAGGTCCAACTAAAAAGATAGGATTTATTTTAATAGCATTCAGATTTAGAAATGGTTCCACTAAAGCATTTTCAAATGAACCTAATAAAACATTAACTAGCCTTCTTTGTGTATGTGTCAGCATGTAAATATGACTAAATTTAATTATTGCGTGAAATATGAATTCTCTATCTTTGAACTAATCTAAATTTATTACTCAATCAGGTATACATCTAAATGAATGATACACTCATTTTTCTGCACCTCCCCCGTACTGGTGGAACCACTCTAAGAGATATTTTATCAAAACAATATTCTGAAAAAGTAACATTCGAAAATAGAACTCTCATAAATATGGATGATAATTTTAATGAAAATACAATTAATGAAAAATCTGGGTACAGATTGATCAAAGGTCATGTATTTTTTGGTGTTCATGAATTCATACCTCAACATTGTACTTATTTTTCCATGATGAGAGATCCAATCGAACGTACTATATCAACTTATCACTATATTAAGAATCGTCCCCGTCATCAGTTTCATGAACTGGCGAATAAATTGTCAATAGGGGAATTTGTAGAAAGCGGCGAACATCGAATGGTCAATAACGGGCAAACAAGGTTAATCGCAGGAAGGCATACTGCTTTAAAAATCCCTTTCAATGAAATGAATTCTGACCATCTTGAACAAGCTAAAGCAAACATTGCCAAGCATTTCATTTTAGTAGGCTTAACTGAGCGTTATAACGAAACGTTACTTATGCTGAAAAAATTATTAAAGTGGAAAACACCCACATACTCTATTGCCAATGCAGTCAAAAGAGATGATAGAACAAAACATATTGAACCACAGCTTAAGGAATTGATTATTGAATATAACCAGTTGGATTTGCAGTTATATGATTATGTTTCTGGATTATTCGATGAACAAATTAATAAGTGTCCAATGGTACTTGACGAGTTGGAAAAATTTGAATTAAAAAACAGGTTTGTTGGTAAATTTCAGATTGGTGCACGTCTGAAAAGGAAAATGAGAAATTGGATAAAATACTGAATTAATCCCTAGTTTAGCTCAATATTTGTAAAAAAATTATTTCTGTGATAAGACAAAAAGATGCTTTATATCCACGAGTATATCATCGTTTTCCTCTTTATAATTCACCATATTTTTATATGTATTTGATGTATTTCTATGCTGGTTTATAATCTTCTGTTTCTTTTGCTCATCCTGGCATGTATTATTTAACCAATTCATTATACTTTGTGCCTCTAAAACATATTCAACCTCATCCAAAATAATGTAATCAGAGAAAAAACCCTTTATTTCGCCATGGTTCGGATAATGAATACCTCTACCAATTAACTCATCATATTCGTCAGAAATTTCATCACTGAATGGTATGACTTGTGAAAACAGATAAATACTTTCATTTTTTAAACATCGTAAAATTTCAGCAAATACTTTTGCTGGGTTTTCGAGGTAATGTATGACATTACGCATATAAATTAGGTCAAAATAATTATCATCAAATGGCAGGTCGTGGGCATCCCCCACCACTTTTGTAATGCCATCATGATCTATTTTTGACATCATTTCCTTGCTTTTATCCAATCCAATCATTGGGCCAATCATATCCACTACTTTATTTGCAACAACACCTGTTCCAATACCTACTTCCAATATGTTCTTGTAAATATTATTTTTTGGTATTAACGATAAATAGGCATTTAATAAATGATCATCTTTTACCCAACTGGTTTTATTATAATTTTCAGCTCTTGTTTTCCAAAAATTATTGTTAATCATTTTTTTCATTTCCAAAATTCGTCGAGTAATTTATATTCACTTATTGAAGCTTTTAAAAAATGTATTAAATAAAAAATGGCTAATAAAATAAGATAAATAAATTTTATTTCGTGATATTGTACAACAGAAAGGAAATAAACGCCCACAAATGCTAAAACAGTTATTGTATTCATAAGACCAATAGGTAATCCCCAAAATATGATAACAACTTTGGACATTAATCCAGCAAGTGATTTTTTCCCCTTGCCAATCCCTTTTGGCATATCTACAAACAATTGTGGATTTTGAACAAGGTTTTGATTACGTGATAATTGACGAATAACAATATGTTCTCTGGAAAATTGCGGTACCCAACGCCAGAAAGAGACAACAACTAATAATAACACCAATAATTCTGAATATCCATACATCGCTAATCCAATTGCTAAAAAGACTGGTAATAATGGTTCCAATAGCAATGCTCTGAAATAGTCAAAATACATTCCACTTAACTTAACTTTATTATTTCCCCTTAACCGAGCCAAGTCACCATCAACACAATCCAGCAAAAATGATAACTGGTATAATAATATTCCTATTAAATCATTTTTAGCACCACCTTGAAAAAAATAATAAAAACTATACAAACCAATCAAGATACTTAACATAGTAATTTGGTTTGGAGTAATAAAGGTATTTTTTAATACTATTGCTGTCAAACCGGAAATTTTCCGTTGGAAATGCCAAGTAAAAAAGAAATCTTGTTCTTTTGTTTTTTGAAATTGTTTTAGTCTAATCATAATTAATACACAGAAGATTATTATTAATTAAAAAAACGAAAGCGAAAGTATTTAAAAATGTTAGTTAACACCAAGAAAGGACTAAAAATAATTGATGTCATCCATTGTATTATATTTGAATGTAAATAATATAGCTTCAGTAAACTCCTAAATTTTCTTAATATTTTATTAAATGAAAATTCTCCTCCTATGGATGCTGATACTTTATGCCATATTTTTGAATTCGGTGTCAAGAGTATTATTCTACCGATATTCCTTACTCTTAAAGATAAATCTACATCTTCACCATACATTCTAAAGGATTCATCAAATCCATTCAATTTTTCAAAATCACTCGTCTTAATACAAAAGCAACAACCTGTTGCATAATCTGTATTTTTTATTTTATTGAATCTCTCACTATCTATTTCACGTATTCCTTCATGATAAAAATTCCCTGTCCAGAGATTAACTCTGCCACCTGCATACCATATTTTGTTTTTTTCACCTGCATAAAAGATTTTTGGAATAGTTTGACCAACATTGTTATTTCTAAATGGTACTAACAATGGTTCAATGAAATTTTCTTCTACAATTGTATCATTATTTAAAAATATTACATATTCCATATTGTACGCTAATACAGCATGTTTAAACCCTGCGTTGTTTCCTGCAGCATATCCTAAATTTTCTCCCAATTCTAATACATCTACATTTGGAAAAGTTGATTTAATATAATGTACTGATTTATCCGTCGAACCATTATCAACAACTAACACATTGAAATTATTATAATCCACTTTTTCTAATGACCCTAAACAATCTTCAAGAAGCTCCCTCCCATTCCAATTGAGGACAATAACTGTTACTGATGATTTACCTGACATTTGCGAAATTCTCAATTGTTTCTATCATGGTTTCCCAAGAAAATCGTTTTTTAAATTCAGCAACATTCATACTAAACGATGCATTATCTTCACTGGCAAAAAATGATTGAATCGCTTCAGCAAATGAGTCTGGATCTGGATTAACAGAATAACCTGTTTTTCCTTCATCAACAATTTCTGGTAAACCACCTACATTGCTGACAATGACCGGTGTATCAAAATGATAAGCAATTTGAACTATACCACTTTGTGATGCTGTTTTGTAGGGTAACACAACCACATCGGAGGCTGAAAAATAAGTACCTACATCTTCATCCGATACAAATGAAAAATGGGTGTATACATTATTTTGAATACCATTTTGTTCAATCATATCAATATATTTTTTCTCATCTTCATAGCATTCACCAACGATCATTAACGTATAGTCATCTATAACTTTATTGAGTTTTCCCATGGCATGAATTAATATATCCAATCCTTTATATTCCCTAATCAATCCAAAAAACATTAATACTTTTTTGGTAGAAATATTTAATAGTTCTCTGGCTTGATCTCTAGAAGGAGCTTCACCAAAAATACTGTAAATAGGGTGAGGGCTGAATTTATAATGTGCATCTGGAATAAAACTTAATAATTCCGCTTCGACTTTTTTGGATAGAACAATAAATGCATCCATTTGTTCAAAAAATCGTTTCGTAAGCTGTTGATCAAGTGCTCGTTTTTCATGTGGAATAATATTATCACACATGGCAATAATTTTAGTGTTCGATCTTTTTCGTATTCTTTTTGCTACTGCATAAAATGCTGGCGAAAAAAACGGCATCCAATATCGGAATAACACTAAATCCGGCTTATTGATGATTATTTTATCTGCAGTTTTTTTCCATGTTAAAGGATTGATTGAACTTAAACAACGAATATTTTCAAAATCTTGCGCAGCATCGCCTATCTTGAATTGAGTTTTCCCCGGGAATAGTGCTTTTGGATATTGAGTTGTAAAGTTGTACGCTCTAACATCATGGTTTTTTGATAATTGATAGGCCAAGGCAGAATTCAGATCAGAAATTCCCCCTCTGAATGGAGGAAACGGACCTACGATAGCTATACGCATATTTATTTAATCGGAGGGATTATCAACGATTTGCTTAACTCGATCTTCTTTATTTTGCTGACTACGAGCCATCATTTCACCCAACAAGCCCATAGAAATAAATTGAATTCCGATCAGAATTAACATAACTCCAAATACCAACAAAGCTATATGTCTTTGAAAAGGTTCACCGAGTAAATATTTTAAATAGAGCACATATATTTCTACTGATAATCCCATTGTAGATAAAATAATCCCGACCATTCCAAAAAGATGCAATGGCTGTTGAGTATAACGATTCAAAAACAAAATGGTAATAAGATCAAAAAAACCATGAAAAAGTCGTGCTCCGCCGTACTTCGTTTCACCAAATTTCCTTGCTCGATGATTCACAACAATTTCGGATACTTTAAATTTTTTCTGACCGGCTAATGCGGGGATGTAACGGTGTCGTCCCCCATATATTTCAACCGTTTTTATTACAGAATTTCTGTAAATCTTTAATCCGCAGTTAAAGTCGTGAATTTTAACACCTGTCATCAAACGAGTAATAAGATTGAAAAACTTCGATGGCCAGCGCTTTGTCCAAGGATCATGACGGGTTTTTTTCCACCCAGAAACAAGATCATAGCCCTCTTCTAATTTTGAAACGAGATTAGGTATTTCTGCTGGATCATCCTGCAAATCTGCATCCATTGTTACAACGTAATCTCCGGAAGAATATTTAAATCCTTCAGCCAAGGCAGCTGCTTTGCCATAATTACGATAAAATTGAATCACTTTTGTATGACCGTCAGTATTTGACAACTCATTAAGTAAGTCAATAGAGCCATCAGAACTTCCATCATCTACAAATACCAATTCATAATGATCATATCTTGACAATACATGTGTTAATTCACCATGTAATTCTCTAATGGATTCTACTTCATTATAAACGGGAATGATAATTGAAATTGATTTCATAATTGTGCGTGAGGTGTCGATTCAGGTATTTGTTTAATTAAATGAGGGTAAGCACTTCCAAAATCTCTTTCGTCAAATGTCATTTCAATCGATTGCTTTTCATTATCCATTATTATGTAAACAGCCTGCAGACCCGAACCATCACTTGAAAATCTAATATCAATTTCAGATTCAGTCATGGAATTATTTGTATCTACTTTGAGTAGATTAATAGGTTCTATTCCCCAAAATATGGATACCAGGTCCATCGGTTTTAATACTTCAAAAAAGGGGAATCGTAAATAAATACTTTCTGTAGAAAATCGTATATTTTGCATTATATCCCACGCTTCAACAGAATTGGGCCGCATAATCATCATCATGGTTTTCCTGCCTAACACATCTTTAAAGTGGATAAATACATCCTCACCTAAACATGTATAGTCGAAATATAATCTGCCTCTAACGGGTCCTGATGAGACTAATGTTCCTTTCCCACGGCAAACAGAATATTTTTCCATCCATTGTCCCAAATCAATAGTCGGGGAAATAGACTGATCAGTAGATGCACAATTATTGAAGATGAGCATACTAACTAGTCCGATGGGAATTAGCTTAATCTGGAAATGCTTTATTCTTGAGTATGTCATTATTGCTGTCAAATTTATAGGCTTTACGATAGGATTGTAACGCGTCTTCTTTACGATTCGAATGCATAAATACATCTCCCAAATGCTCAAGAACCACAGCATTATCTTCTTCTAATTCGATTGAATGCTGAATATAATTCAAGGCATCATCTACTTTTCCAAGTTTAAATAAAATCCAACCGTGGGTATCTAAATAAGCTGCATTTTTAGGAGCAAGTGTAATGGCTTTTATTGAAATTTGCAGAGCAAAATCCAATCGTTCATTTCTTTCGACTAAACTGTAAGCATAATTATTATATGCCTGAGCATCTGTACTGTCACTGTTGATTAGCTCTTCATAAAGTGCATCAGATTCGGTCCATGATTTCATTGAATCATTAATAATAGCCAAGATATGAAGAATATTTCTTGATTTGGGAGATATCTTTAAAGCACGGTTCAAATACACAAGCGCCTCTTCATTCTTCTTCTGCTGATAATAGGCATTACCTAAGAGATATTGAATTCCATATTCTTGATCGAACGAATCAGCTACTTCTAATAAAATTTCAACCGCTTCCTGATACTGATCTTTATTCATAGCTGCTAAAGCGCTATTTATATAACCTCTAGGATCGTTATCATCCAATTTTATGAGCTTATTGGCATAAACGTGTCCTGAATCAGGTTGATTCAGTTCAAGATATACTGTGGCAATAAAATGCAAAACATTTCCGTCCTGATCGTCAATTTTATAGGCTTGTTTAAAAAAATTCAGTGATTGATTCAATTGCTTCTTTTGATAAAAAATAATTCCAGATTGGAATAGCCTGTCTTTGCTATATCCTTCAATATCCATAATTTTTTCGATGATTTCTGTCGCTTGATCATAGCGTTCATCCATAATGATCAAATCAGCATAGGCAGATAAATACTCTACATTACGGCCATCAATTTTTACCAAGCGTATATATATGTCTCTGGCTGTTTGCAATTTATTCGCTCGTAAAGCTAATTCGGCTGCTTTTTCCAATGCGTTTATCATTGCTTTATCAATTTCATAAGCCTCACGGAAGAGTTTGATAGACTTGTCCCATTGCAGCCGTGCTGCAGCTAATTCAGCTTGAGCTAACACATGTTCTGCCTGTTGAGGTTCTATACCTCGAAGAACATTAAACTGTTCATCAGCTTGATCATATTGATGGCGGATGATATATTGTTCAGCAAGCATTTTTCTGGCATCAATATCATATTCGTTTAATGATATAGCCATTTTTAAATTTTCTTCAGCTCGCTCTATTTTGCCGAGTTTCCAATACGATTCCGCTAAAGATATATGGATGCTGCCGGCTGTGGGATCAAGCCTGAGTGCATCTTGCAATTCAATAATCGCCATTGGGTAATTATTTTGACTTATATACAATTGTGCATCCATAAAATGTTTTAAAGCTTCAGGGTTTGGCTCTTGATTTTTTTCAACAATTTTTGATGCAGATTGATCAATGCTTGGCTCTGGCAATTGCGAACAACTAGCCATAAGTATGAATAAAATAACGGAAAAATTTCTGGATTTAATAATCATTATTGTTGGATTAAAAATCAAATATTGGAATTTGATTCATTTGTTATCGATTCATTTTCAGAAAATTCAGCAACAAGATTTCCTCCATTTGCTTTGGCTGAATACATGGCTTCATCGGCTTTGGCTATTAATTCTTTCAAGTTATCTGTATGTCTTGGAAATTCAGATAAACCACAGCTGATCGTCATGCGTACATCGATATTATTCATCGCAAACGGAAAATCTGCAATTCCTTCTATGATTCTTTGGGCGACAGGAACGATTTTTTCAATATTTGTGTTGATAAGTAAAATACTGTATTCCTCGCCTCCATAACGCCCAACAACATCAATGTTCCTGACCTTTTCCTTAATTATGTTAGCTACTTCACGTATGACGTAATCCCCATATAAATGTCCGTAGGAATCATTGATGCGTTTAAATTTATCCAGATCTAAAATTGCAAAAACAATATTGTGTTGATATCGGTTTGCTCGGTTGATTTCTTCCATAAATCTGTTTATAAATGCTTTATGATTTAAAAGTCCTGTTAAACCGTCGTGCATAGCATTTTCATGCATTTTCCAGTATTGCTGCTGCCAGGAAACAATTGAGCCGAATGTTAATGCGAGTAACTCCAACACATTTTTATCAGAATCACTAAAACGAGTTGAAGTCTGTTTTTCGATGGTTATGCTATATTGTACACTGTCATGGACAATTACAGGAACAGTCAAAATTGATTTGAAATCATGATTCTCCAAATCGCCTTCTTCAAAACGGCCGCTTTCATAAAATTCTTCATTCATATCACTTGATTCAAATGTTTCATGTGCGCGAAATCCTCGACCGTGAATACTACGTTTTATAGAATATATTTTTTCCGGATCAACATCACCACTGTATCCGTCTTCCAAAACAACTTTATAGTGTTCTCCGTCCGATTGTTTAACTGAAACCGTCAATTTATCATAATTAAAAAAAGTTCGACAGAGATCACGAACCTTTTCATATAGTCCATTTACTTCGGATTGTATATCCATTGAGTTTAATAAATTAGCAATTTGATAATGAAAATAATTATCCAGTGATAATTTTTCAATATTATCAAGTTTTACCATACTTAAGGAAACAAACCGTCCTAAACTTGTGAGCAAATTTCGGTCTCGTTCCTGTATCGTAGAAAAATGATCCGTCTGTACTAAAATACATCCAATAGGTGCATTTTTATATAGTACTCTCGCACCCAATACACATTCACTTCCTCGCCAAGATTCTTCTTCAAATAATCCATCCCAAGACTCACGAACATCCGTTTGCTGGAAAAGAACGGCCTTTTCTTGTAACAGTACGGTTTGTATAACTTCATTATCTGTTGGAATTGATCTCTTAAATCCTTCTTTTGTTGCAGATTGGATTTTCATTTGACTTCCGCTGCCATCGAGCATATAGAACGAAGCTTTATATTTATCATTAATAGCCATAACCACACTAAATACCATTTGTAATAACTGTTCGTATTGATCATGCATATTTTCACGAATATCTAATCCGCGGTTGATAGATGAACTTTTTTCTTCTTTTTTTTCTTTTTCCGGTTCATATATATCATTATCTGATGTGGAAAATTGATATAAAATAACGATCAATAAACCGAAAACGATATAACGCAGAATGGTGTATAAATCGCCTTGTGGATCAGGATAAACAAATAGTATAAAACACACAAATGCCAAGATGGCTGCGGTTGCTAATCTGTTTACGTTCATCTGAAAATAAAATCCTCGCTGTCAGAAACTACATCTTCAGCGAGGATATCTGGAAGGTCTTTAAGGTACTGTTACAAAATAGCCTATACATCTTGACTTGCTCATTTGCTTATTTTTTTGTCATAAAAATATTAAATAAGCTGTGGTTATTTGCAACTTTTATTCCTTGAAAATAAACAAAATACTTTCGTCAATTTTATATACGTTATTTCGCAACAATTTCTAAGTGGGGAAATGACTTTAAGGTCGCCTGTCTCCAACTAATTGAATTCTATCCTTAAAATCGGTTGTGTTAGGCATGTCTTCATCAACATGTGTAGAATCATCTTCATTTTCAGCAAGTAATTCATCATTCGGTTGAGTTGGAAGAACGGGTAAATCATCGACCTGTTGTTCAGCCATTGTGGGAGTAAATGTAGCTTGATTAGTCGCTTCCGGGATGAATTCTAATCCCAGTAAAACAACTGCAACAACCACAACTGCGGATAAACTGGCCATTAATGGTGTATAACCAGCAAATGATCGGGTTGTTTTAACAACGGATTGAGTTTCTTTTTCTGCTGCAATGCGTTTGTTTAGATTTTTCATGAAATCAGTTGAAGTTGAAACTTCAGGCATTGATTTCATGGAAGCTATGACTTGCTTAACAGAGTCTAACTGTTGCATGGCTTCGGGGTTTTCATCCAGGTAAGTTTCAAAATCCTTACGCTGGATCATTGAAAGTTTATTTTCTATAAAGTCGGATATTAAATCCTCAAACTGATAACGGTCCATCTATATGATTGTCCTTTTGTTTATCTATATTCCTTAAGTGCTTGTTGTAATTGTAGTCTTGCACGATTTATTCTCGATTTCACTGTTCCCAGTGGAACGTCGACGATTTTACTAATCTCTTCATAAGAAAGTTCCTGAATATCTCGAAGAATTACGACCGTTCTGAAATGGAGTGGTAATTCCTGAATAGCTTTTTGAATTTGTTTTTCAGCAAAATGACCTTGAGCGGTTTCACCCGTTTCGGGTTCAACCGATGGAAGTTGATATTCACGTTCTTCTGTTCCCATATGACTCAAGTGAGTCACTTTATGACGTTTTTTTCTGCGTAATTCGGTTTTGGCGAGGTTGCCTGCAATCGTATAAATCCATGTAGAAAATTTGGCAATATTGCGGTAGAAATGACGATGCGTGTACAGTTTCATAAGAGTATCTTGAACGATATCCTCTGCTTTTTCCATATCGTTAACAAAACGAAAAATAAAGGACATTAATCGGTTTCTGTAGCGATTGACCAATTCCACATACGCCTGCTCATCCCCATCCTGAAAACGGGCAATGAGTTCTTCATCCGTATAACGAAATTCCTCAGGCATGCTCAATGATGGCATTGAAGAGGAATCGGGTAAGGAGTGATTCATCATTTTCACTGGTTGTTTTTATACATCTGTCAATGTCGCCCAAAAGGGCAAGGCCACTCTCGATTTCATGTTTTGTATACTTTTTCGCATGTTCAGGTAGTTTATTCTTAACTCCGTTGGTTAATGGGATATAACCTCTGAACGATTGAGAAGTTCCATTATTCAACCGTATAAACAGCATTTCCTGAAAAAGCGCTGTCAGGCTGGGGAGCAAGGATATCATATCATTTCTGGAAATATAATCATTACCCGTCACTAATGCTTTTGCAAGATCTTTTCGCCCCACTGCGTTCAAGAATTCCCATTTTTGATATTCGCGATTCCAGCCGCTGAATTTTTGAACAAATTCTGGAGTCAGTAAATCTTCATCTCCTAAACCTAAACATATTTTTTCTACTTGATTCGCTATATGGTAAACAGAATCTCCAGCCATATCCAGTACTGTTTGCACAACACTGGGTGGAGCTTCAATATTATGATCTTCAAAAAATTGTTTTGTCCAAGAACGCAATTGATTATCAAACGGTTTACGTACATCAACAGGTTTTAATTTTTTCTCCAATTCTTTTGATATTTTTAGTGATGTATAAAAATCATCCATAATAATGACAAGGAAATGATTTGGTGTGGGATTCGAACAAAATTGTATTAATTCATTTTGAGCTTTTCCCTTGATCTGTTGCGGATTGCGTAAAATAAAATATTTTTGACTGCTGAAAAGATCTGCTTGATTTATTCTATCCAATATTTCCTGCGAACTCAGATCATCGGGCATTAATAATTCTCGATGTGAAGTATCATCCCCAAAAATACTTATTTCCAATTTTTTAATAAAATATTCCTGAAGGAAATAATCATCACCCTTTAAAAAGTATATTTGATTTAACTCTCCTTTATTCAGTTTATTAAAAATCTCTTTTAAGGATTGCTCTTTCATTTTTTCTTATCCAACAAACTAAAGATTATTACAGCTAAAAATGCCAGTACAAAGCTGACTAACCTCTCAGATACTGCAGAATGTAAAACATCAACATTTGCCCATATGATTGTTGTAAAAAATCCAGTCAAAAGTCCGGCAATAATTCCATTCCGTGTTGTTTTCTGCCACCATAATGTCAACACCAATGCAGGACCAAAGGCAGAGCCTAAACCACTCCATGCATAGCTAACAACACCAAAAATGTTTTTCCCCTGAATTTCCGATATTAGTGCTATTATGTAAGCAAAAAGGCCTAAAATAATAATCGTAATCCTGCTCAAGGTAACCAGTTTTTTACTAGTCATTTCCTTGCCGAGATATTGATGAATAAAATCCTCTGTAATAGCTGAAGTGGACACCAGCAACTGTGAATCAGCAGTAGACATCATGGCCGCCACTGCACCAGAAATAAATAATCCTGCAACAATTGCAGGCAGCAACTCTTGAGCCAGCAACGGCATAGCTTGTTCCACGTCGATGTGCGTAAAATAATCTGGACCAAAATAATTCAATGCTACCAAACCTATTAAAAATGCACCTGTAATTCCCGGGATTGCCCAGAGGATAGCAATCGTTCTTGCTTGTTTTACATCTGATGGTTTTTTTATGGCCATGTAACGAATGAGAAGGTGCGGTTGCCCCAAATATCCCAATCCCCAGCTTAATCCGCCTAAAACCACGGCCAAAGCGGCAAACCCTTCTTTACCCATAGTAAAGGATGAATGAGTAGGTCCCGCTTGGGATAAGCTTTCAGCGAATGACATCTGCGAACTTTGCAAATCAATAAAACCGGCAATGGGTAAAATGATTAATGTTCCAATCATCAAAATCCCTTGGAGCAGATCTGTCCAAGCAACAGCGAAAAACCCACCCATGAGCGTATACGATACTATAACGGCTGCACCAATGGTAATACCGGTTACTGCATCAAAATCAAACAATGTTTTCAACACTTTCCCTGATGCATGGAATTGAGCTGAAACATAAAATGCAAAAAAGAAAGCTATAATCAATGCGGAAAAAAGGCGAATAATGTTGGAATTATCCTTGAATCGACGGTGTAGATATTCCGGAATAGTTAAAGCGTGGTATTTTTCAGTTTCGATACGAAGTTTTTCAGCAATCAAAAACCAAGAAGCAATTATACCAATCGTAATTCCAACCACAGTCCATACTTCTCCCAAACCCACTGCTATTGCAGCACCGGGGAGAGCCAATAGTAACCAGGCAGATTCGCCGGAAGCCCGCTCAGAGAATGCCGTTACCCAAGGTCCTAGTTTCCTACCCGCGAGAAGATAGTCTTCCTGTGTTTTATTCAGTTTAAACGTCCAAATTCCCACAATAATGAGGAAAATGAGATAGAGAACAAAAATGAAACCGATCATGTCTTTTTTAAATGCTTAATGTTAATATTCCGATTACCATACAATAAAGTCCGAACCAATGAAATTGTCCCTTTGATATCAATTTTAATAACCATGTAAGGGCAGCCCAACCCACAAGGAAAGAACTAAAGAATGCTGCAATAATCGTCCCGCTTGAAAGACTGGAAACGAGTGCAGGATCAATATCAATTGCCGTTAATAAGCCCGCCCCTGCAATGGCTGGAATAGCTAGTAAAAATGAAAATTTTGCTGCTTTTTCCGGAGAAATACCCAACAGCATGGCAACTCCAATTGTTGCTCCTGACCTGGAAATTCCGGGTATAATAGCAATTGCCTGTGCACAACCAATCAAAAATCCATTTTTCAGATTAATATTCGATTGCTGATTAACAAACCATTTTGTCATCACTAACCAAATTCCCGTTAGAATCAAACTGAATGAAACAGCCAAGGGATTTTCAAACAATTGGCTAATTTTATCTTTCATACTTAAACCAATCAATACAGCTGGAATAGTTCCAATAACGAGTGCTGACAGCATTATTTTACTCTCTGCCGATTTTATAGATTGAATCAGTTTCAGTATTTCTGTCCTAAAAACAACCAAAACACTGCAAAGCGTTCCTAAATGGACCAGGACTTCAAAGAAATTCCCCGGTAGAGATAAACCCAAAAAGTGTTGTCCTAATACAAGATGGCCGGAACTGCTGACAGGTAAGAATTCTGTCATCCCTTGCAAGGAACCCAGGATTAATGCATCAATTATATCCATAATAAGCTTATAATTTAGAGGGAACTAACTGGAATTAAAAGGCTACACCCAACCACATACCGCAATCATTCTACCGGCTTGTTTTCCATCCCTGCGATACGAATAGTATTTTTTTGGCTGACAACAGGTACATTCATCGAGATCAATTATATTTTTATTTTTAATTCCGGCATTCATTAATTGCTTTTTCACAACACCCTGTAAATCCAAAAATGATCTGTCGCCACTTCCCTGAACCAAATAATCATTCGAAAATTCGTCTGCCACTTCAGGACCAATTTCAAAACAGCATTGTTTTATTGATGGTCCAATTAACACCATTATATTGTTTTGACTTTCATTATGAATCTTGATTTCATGAATGGTTTTAGAAACAATTCCTTTAGCTGTCCCTTTCCAACCGGCGTGGACTAAACCAACCATTTTTGAATTTTTATCTAGAATAAATAATGGAATGCAATCTGCCACTTGGATTGATAATACAACATTTTCTGAATTAGAAATTATTGCATCGGTATCAGCTAATTCCCCTGGAGATTTGCAATATTGAACTCGATGACCATGAACCTGTTTTGGAACAACTAAATTTTCACTATTTAATCCAATTATTTCAGCAAGTTGTTTCCTGTCTTCTTCACTAGAAAATGTAGAGAATCCAAGGGAAAATCCTGCCCGAAATTTTTCTTGAGAGAAATATGGACTTATATCAAGGTATGATTTACTGGTAACTGGCAATGAATTAGGGGCGCTGCTGTACGTGAAACTGGACTGTATCTGCACCAAAAGTGCCGAATGGAATAAAAGATCTATTTTCACATTTGAGTATATGCATGGTTGAATTGGTATGGCTGTCAGGTGAAAAAGCAATGTCATAAACCATTCCATCGAACTCTGTTTGTTCTAATTTGGTGATAAATTCAGTTCTGTTTGTTATTCCGGAATTGCAAATGGTTGTTATAAAACCACTCATGTCATAGCCAATTAAATAATCATCATTTTTATTTTGGTTAGGAGAATCATCCTCGCTAAAAGCATTCTTTTGGGACAGGATAGTCATTCCTTCTAAATGGGGACCCACATTATCCCGCACTAAAATATCCGGTTGATTCCATGCCAAATTTCCCACAAGTTTTGTATTTAGATTATACATAGGCAATTGCGTTCCGATATATTTTAAATGATCTGGGTGAATGGGAATATAAAGTGCTTGAATTGTTGACAGGACTACTTTGGAAGAATCTTTTATTTTTTCTTCATTTTTCTCTTCTGTTAATTCAAAGTAGTCGTCAGTATTCACATCAAACAATGCATCAAGGCTGTCGAAGGACATTCCCAGAAATTCATCGTAGGGATTGTCAGGCGGAATAAGGTTAAACGCAATTTGCCGTAGTGATTGAAACTGCTTTTTCAAATTTTCAGGTTTTCCTGTATATCTTTCCACAGCTATAACCGTTTTATTTAAAGCATCCATTTCTTTCAGGAATTCATCTAAAATAGCATTGCCGAATTCATCAGAAGATATAATGGCTGCTACACTAT
>Ga0208896_1000364_pt1 | contig 25161 bp, 19 predicted proteins | sample ETNtaG_27_FD_185778 | JGI IMG/M metagenome (GOLD analysis project Ga0208896, IMG submission 185778) | Marine microbial and viral communities from oxygen minimum zone, Eastern Pacific Ocean - ETNP201406SV63 (SPAdes) (version 2) | ecosystem: Environmental > Aquatic > Marine > Oceanic ... | reverse complement strand
CAGGCGCTGCGGTGGTCGGGGGCGGAGTCGCTGTCGTGGCAGGCACCTGAGCTTCTGCGGCAATCTGGGCCGCCAACCCGATGTCGGGTGCCGGCGGAGCGGTGTCGCGGATGAGAAACAACCAGGTCCCGACAGCCAGCACCACTGCAGCTGCAACAAACAGATTCCTTCGCATCGGAGGTCCTCTTCTCCACCGGGCCACGCTGACATCGGCTCGACCCGAGCCTACGGCCGCCCGACAGGGAGTCCCCGTGGCACGGCCCGTATGGTGCCGACATGAAGTTCGGAATCTTCTATGAACACCAGTTTCCCCGCCCCTGGTCCGAGGGCGACGAACACCAGCTCTTCAAAGACGCACTGGATCAGGTGGAGCTGGCTGACAGGCTCGGCTTTGACCGCGTCTGGGAGGTTGAACACCACTTCCTCGAGGAGTACAGCCACAGTTCCGCCCCCGAGGTCTTCCTGGCTGCAGCCAGCCAGCGCACATCCCGCATCAGGCTCGGGCACGGCATCGTGCTGCTTCCAGCCGAGTACAACCACACGGCCCGTGTCGTCGAACGCATCAACACCTTGGATCTGCTGTCGGACGGCCGGGTGGACTTCGGCACCGGCGAGTCCTCGTCCACCGCCGAGTTGGACGGGTTCGGCGCCGAACGCGAAACCAAGAGGGAGCAGTGGCTCGACCACATCGAGGCCGCAACCAGGATGATGGTCGAGGAGCCATTCGCCGGCTGGGACGGACCGTGGCTGCAGATGCCCCCGCGCAACATCGTTCCCAAATCCCACCAGAAGCCCCATCCTCCCCTCTGGGTGGCATGCAGCCAGCGTGAGACCATCCAGCTGGCCGCCCGCAAGGGGATCGGTGCCCTCACCTTCGCCTTTGTCGAGCCGGGTGAAGCGGAGCACTGGGTCGCCGAGTACTACGCCACCATCGCATCCGAGGAGTGTGTCCCCGCCGGCTTCGCCGTGAACGCCAACATCTCGAGCGTGCTGCCGATGATGTGCCACGGGGACGAGGCAACTGCCATCGAAAGGGGCATCGACGGCGCTCACTTCTTCGGCTACTCCCTGGGGCACTTCTACGCCTTCGGCAGCCACAGCCCCGGGGTCACCGACATCTGGGCCGAATTCGAACAGAACCGCAGCGCCTTCGGTTTCGACCGTGAGACAGCAGCGCAAACCAACGTCGAGTTGAGGGCCAGGCTGGCGGGAACGCCAGCCACTATCGGCGAGGGTCTGCTGTCGCTACGCGGGGCTATCGGAACGCCGGAACAACTCCGGGCGCTCCTCCGTCAGTATGAGGCTGCCGGGATCGACGAGGTCATCTTTGTCAGCCAGGCTGGCCGCAACAGGCATGAACACATCTGCGAGTCGATGGAGTTGTTCGCTGCCGAGGTGATGCCGGAGTTCGCCGAAAGGGACCCTGAGCTCACCCGCCAGAAGGAGGAACGCCTGGAACCGGCGGTTGAGGCGGCCCTGGCGAGGCGTGAGGGGCCCCGCAGCGTCGACCCTGACTACCGGATAACACCACCATCGGCCGTGGGCTGACTCAGCCGAACCTTCCGGTCAACAGCCAGGCCTGCCTTCCCCCCAGCTCCAGTTGCAACGACTCCGTGAGACCGGGCCGAACCTGACGTGCCAGGTCCCTGTCGGCCACCAGGATGCCGAGGCCCCACCCGGCCAGATGCTCATTTCCGACCCGTCCGAGGGTGGCGTAGAGGTTCCTGAGGTCGTCGCCCGCTGACACGCGGCCTCCCCATGGCGGGTTGGTTATCAGGTGGCCTGGTCCGCCATCAGGCTCAGGGTTCTCCAGGGCCGAGATGGGGGCATTGACGAACTGGATCCGGTCAGCCACGCCGGCCCGTTCGGCGTTGGCACGTGCGGCCTCCACCGCTCCGGCATCCCTGTCGGCGGCAACGATTGCGGGGTGGCCAGTCGGCGCGACCACAGAGTCGATTTCGGCACTGACGCTGGCCCAGGTTCCTGGCTGGAACGTAGGCCACCGCTGGAAGGAGAAGTCCCGTCCGAGCCCCGGAGCGTGCCCGGCGGCCCGGATCGCCGCCTCTATGGCGATGGTCCCGGATCCGCACATTGGATCGACCAACGGGGTTGACGGGTCCCATCTGCATGCCGACAGGAGTCCCGCTGCCACCGACTCACGTAGTGGTGCCTTGGCCTGGTCGAGGCGCCATCCCCGCTGGTGGAGAGCAGCGCCCGAGGAGTCGACGCTCACGACGAACCTGTCCTTCACCGCCCTGACAACAAGCAACTGCTCGGGTCCGTCAGTCGACCCCTTGGGAAGAGCCGACTCGAACCGTTCGACGACCGCTGCGTCGTGCCACAGCATCGACCGCCGGGTGGTCACTCGCACCCTGGGCCGGGACATCCCGTCGAACCACTCTGACCAGTCGACCTCCCCCAGCCTCCGTTGAAGGTCGGCAAAAGACCTGACCGTGAAGGTCGCCGCCCTGACGAGGACCCTGGTGGAACACGACAGGAAGACATTCGCCGCATACAGCTGGCGGGAGGTCAGCTGGCAGGCAACACCACCCTTCTCGATACGGGTACGCCGAACCCCGAGCCCAGCCAACTCGGTGGCGACGAGTTGCTCCAGCCCTGGCGGGCACACCACAAGGACATCGTGTGTCGCACCTCGACTGCCGTTCATGCCGACTTCTCCCCTACGGGCCCGTTCATATGTTTCGGCGACCGGAACCCTCAGGATCCGGGTGGGACCGAGCTGTCCGGCACCCAGTTTCCGTGAAATCCATCGGGTACGCGCTGTGGAAGGTGGATCTGTGCGATCGGTGGTTCCTCCATGTCGAGGGCATCGATGACAACCAGTTCGGCCGGCCCACCGCTCCTGTCGTTGACGCAGACCAGCAACCATCCGTCGCCCTCATCGGTTGATCCATCCCTCGGGATCAGGAGCGGTTCGGCACCGAAACGACCGGGGCCGTGGTCGTGTGTGACGACCTCGCCGGTTTCCACGTTGATCCTGGTGGTCGGCCCCAGGTCGAGACCACTGGCTGTGTAGGCGTACTGGTGACGCCGGGTTCCCACCCGCGGATCGTGTGTCGGGAACTCGTGGGGTCGGTCGTCGATAACTGTCTCGGCAACGCTCCTTGTTGCCGGGTTGAGCACCCACCGGGCCAGGCTGGGGGTGCTGTCTCCTGCCGGCCCGAGCCGGTCGTTGTCGAACATGCGGTCGTAGCGGCAGAGATCCACGACGACCGAGCCGTCGGCTGTGTCGTAGGCGTTCACCGGGTGGAACACATAGCAGCGTGGAACCTCACACCAGATGACCTGGTCGGCTGTACCTCCCCGGGGCAGCAGGCCGACCCGGGCCGGGTGGTCGTTGTTCCATGCGAACGGGAAGGGGCTGCCACCCATCGCCATCTCAATGTCAAGGCAGACCGGCAGGTCGTAGAGGAGCGCATAGTTGCCGGTGAGTGACATGTCATGCACCATCGGCATCCCGTCAACAGGGACCTCGGTAACCGAGGAGACCCTGCCATCGCCTCCGACCACGACGTGTTGAAGCCGGTCAGGATTGTCCGGGTAGGCGTAGCAGATGCCGTGCAGTTCACCTGTGGCAGGGTCGTGCTTCGGGTGGGCCGTGAACCCGCCGGGCAGGGTGTCGCCGAACCCGTCGTAGCCGATGGTGTCCAGTTCATAGGTGAGCGACATGGGGGTGGTTCCGGCCTCTACGAGGGCCCAGGTCTTTCCAGCGAAGCCTCCGACAGAGGTATTCGGGCTGAAGTCCCGATCGCCGAAGGCCCTACCGGTGGGCGGTTCCGCACCCATCTCGGCTGCCAGCCGGGCGCTCCGGACCCAACGGTTGCGGTACCACTCGGCACGGCCACCCCTTATCCGAACTCCATGGACCATGCCGTCGCCCAGGAACCAGTGGTGCGTGGCGGGGTCCACCTCAGATCTGGGGTTGGGGCCGTTTCGCAGCCAGCGGCCCTCCAACTCCTCGGGGATGGTCCCGGTGACCCGGAGGTCGCGTGCGGTGACCTCATCGAGCACCGGGGCCCGCTGCCCGTCGATGTATGCATTCATGGCATCAGCCTCACACAACGGCCGGACAGGGCTGTCAGTCTGTACCAGATTCCAGCAGACTCTCCCGGAGTTGCCGCTTTACGAACTTGCCGTTGGCATTCCTCGGCAGTGGATCGGTGAGGAACCAGACGTGCTCGGGGACCTTGAACGAGGCGATCAGTTCCGCAGTGTGGGCACGCAGGCCATCGGCTGTCATCGTGGCCTCCGGAAGCAGAACGACCGCCACCCCGACCGCCTCACCGAGGCGTTCATCGGGAACGGCGAACACTGCTGCCTCGGCAACTGCCGGGTGTTCGTAGATGGCGGCCTCAACCTCAGCCGAGTACACGTTCTCTCCACCACGGAGCACCATGTCCTTTGCACGGTCGACGAGGAAGAGGAAGCCTTCGTCGTCGAGGTAGCCGATGTCGCCGGTGTCGAACCAGCCGTCGATGAGGACCTCGGCGTTTGCCTCGGTCCGGTTCAGGTAGCCGCGGAACACGTTGGCTCCCCTGACCCACAGCTGGCCGGTGGCACCCGCCGGGAGGGCGGTGCCCTCATCGTCGCGGATGTGGGCTTCCATGATCGGGAGGGGCGGCCCGGCCGACTCCGGCTTGGCAAGGAACCAGTGGGCGGAGTTGACGGTGATGACGCCGTTCACCTCGGTCAGCCCGTATCCGGTGCTGGGCCTGCCCTCGAGCCGCTCCTCGATCTTGTGCACCAGATCAGGCTGTACCGCAGCGCCACCACCGCCGAGGTGAGCGAGGCTGCTGGTGTCGCGTTTGGCGAAGTCGGGGCTGTTGATCAACTCACGTGCCATTGTCGGGACACCTGTGAAGGTGCTCACACGTTCCTGCTCGATCAACTCGAGGGCCTTCTCGGCCGACCACCTGTACATGAGGACCAGCTTGCCGCCGGTTGCCGTGACCGGGTGCAGACAGCAGTTGCAGCCGGTTACGTGGAACAGCGGTACGGCCAGGAGGGAACCCGGTTCCGAGTCAACTGGTTCCTTGTGCGAACCCGATGACAGGGTCCCCGCCGCCACGGCCTTGGCCTCGGCGACCTCGGTCATGACCTGCCAGAACGCCAGGTTCAAGAGGTTCGAGACCGCCCCCCGGTGTGTCAGGGCGGCACCCTTTGGGCGACCGGTCGTGCCCGAGGTGTAGAAGATGCAGACGTCGTCCTCGGGATCGATCGCGACATCGGGAGGCTTCGGAAGATCGGCTGCTGCGGCCAGGGCTTCCGGCCAGTGCATCGAGTCGTCGGGGAGATCGCCATTGCTCCTGACCACGACCACGTGCAGGGGACCTTCCTCCCTGAGGCCGGCCAGCAGGGGTTCGACCCTCTCCAGCCGCTCGCTGTCGCAGATCAGCGCCCGGGCACCGCAGTCGGTGAGGCCGAACTCCATCTCGGGGCCCGTCCACCAGGCGTTCATTCCGACGACCGCGGCACCGAGCGAGATGGTCGCCCAGTACGAGATCACCCACTCCGGGTAGTTGCGCATGGCAATCGCCACCCGGTCACCGTGGCCGATCCCGTTTGCAGAGAGGTGGGCGGCCAGATCGCCAACCCTGGCGTGGGCGTCGGCGTAGGTGAGGCGTTCGTCCTCAAAGACGATGTAGTCGTTGTCGGCGTGGGCGGCCGATGCCTGCCACAGGACCGCCATGTTCGGTGGTGCCGAGTCGTAGGCCCTTGTCGGCACCCCGCGCACGTCCACGACCGACCAGGCGAACGGTGCACCGGGCGCCGTCATCTCACCCCAGGCGTCGCGCAGATGCTTATCCAAAGTCGTTCCTCCCCGTGTGCCGGACGCCGACCCTAGACCGACCGTTCAGCCGGGCACACAGCGGGCTGCATGCACGCCCGGGGTTCTTCGTAGGCTCGGACCATGGGACATCCGATGGGAATACTGCACGCCATGTCGCGCGAGCGACCCGCCGGTGGCGCAATTGGACCCGACACCAGGCGTCGGGTCTGGGGCTACGCAAGACCGTACCGGGCAATGGTGATCGGTTTTCTCCTCACCGTGATTGCGTCATCGTTGCTTGGTGTGGTTCCACCGCTGCTCTTCCGGGAGATCATCGACGGCGCCATCGCCAACGGAGACCGCGGCTACCTAACCCTGCTGGGCATGCTGGTCGTGGCGGCTGCACTCACCCGGGCGCTCCTGTCCTTCGTCGAACGGTGGTTCTCGGCAACGGTCGGCGAGGGGCTCATCTACGACCTCCGCCTGGAGTTGTTCGACCATGTGCAGCGCCTGCCGATCTCCTTCTTCACCAGAACCCAGACAGGAGCCCTGGTCAGCCGCCTCAACAACGACGTGATCGGGGCCCAGCGGGCGCTCACCGGCACCCTGGGCACGGTGGTAGCCAACTCCATCACCGCCGCGACGACCCTGGCAACGATGTTCGTGCTGGAGTGGCGCATAACCCTGATGGCCATGACTCTGCTCCCCCTGTTCGTGCTGCCGGCCCGACGTGTCGGTCAGAAGGTGGCCGGGATCACACGTGAGGGCATGGATCTGAACGCTTCCATGAACGCCACAATGACCGAGCGCTTCAACGTTGCCGGGGCGCAGTTGGTGAAGTTGTTCGGCCGCCACGACGAGGAGCGCGACGACTTCGGAGTGAGCGTGGGCCGGGTCCGCGACATCGGAATCTTGAACGCCATGTACGGCCGTGCCTTCGTCATTGCCCTGACCCTCCTGGGTGCACTCGGTACGGCAGCCGTCTACTGGGTAGGCGGTTCGCTGGCCATCAGCGGAACCCTGACCATCGGGACCCTGGCGTCGATGGGGGTACTGGTGACCCAGCTCTACCTGCCCCTGGCGCAGCTCACGAATGCCCGGGTCGACGTGATGTCGGCCTTCGTGTCCTTCGAGAGGGTTTTCGAGGTGCTCGACACCCGGAACCCGATTGCCGACGCTCCCGATGCAGTGGCCCTCAAACCGGTCAGGGGCGTGCTCAGGTTCGAGGAGGTCTCCTTCGCCTACCCGACCGACGACTCCGCATCGGTGTCGTCGCTGGAGGCTGGAGGATCGGCTGACGAACCGGGACGGACCGTTCTCCACGACATCAGCCTGACAGTGGATCCGGGCCAGATGCTGGCCGTTGTCGGGCCAACCGGTTCCGGCAAGAGCACCCTGGCGTCGCTAATCCCCCGCCTCTACGACGTGACCGGCGGAGCAGTAACCGTCGACGGACACGACATCAGGTCCCTCAGGCTGGGCCAGCTGCGATCTCAAATCGGGGTGGTCACCCAGGACCCCCACCTGTTTCACGAGACCGTCGGTCAGAACCTCAGGTATGCCCGCCCCGGCGCTACCGCCGCAGAGATGGACGATGCCTGCAGGACAGCCCGCATCCTGGAGGTCATCCGTCAACTCCCCGATGGCTACGACACCATCGTGGGTGAGCGCGGCTACCGCCTCTCTGGTGGCGAGAAGCAACGCTTGGCGATTGCGAGGCTGCTGCTGAAAGACCCCCGCATCGTCGTCCTGGACGAGGCCACCAGCCATCTGGACACCGAGAGTGAGGCGCTTGTCCAAGCGGCACTGTCTGATGCGCTGGCCGGCCGTACGTCGATTGTCATCGCCCACAGGCTGTCGACCATTGTTGAGGCTGATGAGGTGGTCGTGTTGGACGAGGGCCGGATCGTGGAGCGCGGCAGACACAGGGACCTGCGAGAGGCCGGCGGCCTCTACGCCGACCTGTGGGAGACCCTGGTTCGGGCCGAGCAGAACACCTGATGTGGAACGGAGAGACATGACACCGATAGTCATCCTGGCTGGGGCCAGAACCCCGATTGGTCGCCTCAACGGTGGCCTTGCGGACCTGACAGCCACGGATCTGGGTGCTGTGGCAATCACAGCAGCCCTGGAACGGTCCAGCCTGGTTGGCGACGACGTTGACTTCGCCTACATGGGAAACGTGATCTCGGCCGGCGTGGGCCAGGTGCCGGCAAGGCGGGCCACAAGCGATGCCGGCATTCCGCTGACCACCCCGTCAACTCTCCTGAACCGTGCGTGCCTGTCGGGGATGCACGCAATCCATCTTGCCAGTCAGATGATTCGCCTTGGTGAGGCCGAGGTGGTTGTTGCCGGTGGCATGGAGTCGATGACCAACGCACCCCACCTGTTGATGGGGTCGCGGCGGGGCTTTCGCATCGGCGACGCCGCCCTGGTTGACTCGATGATGGCCGACGGCCTGACCTGCACGATCGAGCACTGTGCAATGGGTGAGGCGACAGAACGCCACGCGGCCGAGATGGGCATGCTCCGTGGGCCCCAGGACGAGTTGGCGGTGCGTTCACACGAGTTGGCTGCAATAGCCCGGGCTGATGGCCTCCTGGCCGACGAGATTGTGCCCGTCCAGGTTCCCCAGCGCCGGGGCGAGCCGGTAGTGGTGGCCGAAGATGAGGGGATCCGCCCGGGCGTCGATGCCTCGTCCCTCGGGAAGCTGGCACCCGCCTTCGCCGCAGACGGAAACATTACCGCCGGTAATGCCTCCCAGATCTCCGATGGTGGGGCAGCCGTTGTGGTCACCACGATGGAGCGTGCCGAGGCTCTCGGGTCGGAGCCCCTTGCCGAGGTCGTCTCCCATGGGCAGGTTGCAGGCCCCGATACCAGCCTCCTGCACCAGCCCAGCAACGCGATCAACCTGGCCCTGGAGCGTGCCGGGATTCAGGTGGGCGACCTTGACCTGTTCGAGATCAACGAGGCGTTCGCCGCCGTGGCCCTGGCCTCGATTGATGCCCTGGGTGTGCCACACGACATCGTCAACGTGAACGGAGGCGCCATCGCCCTCGGCCACCCGATCGGCATGTCGGGTACGCGTATCGTGCTCACCCTCGCCCACGAGTTGAAGCGCCGTGGTGGTGGCCTCGGGGCTGCCGGCCTGTGCGGCGGCGGCGGTCAGGGCGAGGCCCTCGTAATCCGGGTCGGCACCTGAGGCGAAGGCAGACGATGAACCTGTCAATCAGATCGGTCACGGCAGACGACGTGTCGGCCGTTGAGGCGCTCTGGGAAGAGGCAGGCATGACCTCGTATGCCTCGTCTGGCGATATCGCCGGTGAGATCACAGGAAAGTTGGAACGCGACCCTGACCTCTTTCTCCTCGGCGAGGTGGACGGCACCGCCGTGGCAACCATCATGGGTACATGGGACGGCCACCGCGGCCGCATCAAGCGCCTTGTAGTGGCAACAACCCACCGTCGAAGCGGACTGGGCGCCGACCTGACCGACGAACTGGAGAAAAGGTTCGCTGACAGGGGCATAACGAGGCTGAGGCTGGAGGTCTGGGCGGACAACGCAGGTGGCCTGGCATTCTGGGAGGAACGGGGATACGAACTCCAGTCCGATATCAGGTACTTCGTCCGCAACCTGGACGACAGCGACGACCCTTGCTGACAGGGCCCTGCCGGTCAGGTCAAGGAGACCCGGGGAAGTGGCAGGCCACGAAGTGGTCGGGACCCATCTTCCGCATCACCGGCTCCGCGGATGCACACAGTTCGGTCACCCGCGGGCACCTGGTCCTGAACCGACAGCCAGACGGCGGGTTGATGGGCGACGGGACTTCGTCTCCGATCGCAACCTCGGATGCGTCCACGACCGTTGAGGGTTCAGGGGCCGAAGCCAGCAGCACCCGGGTGTAGGGGTGGGCGGGCTCTGAAAAGAGAGAATCCGAGTTGCCGATCTCACAGACCTTGCCCAGGTACATGACCACGACCCGGTCACTGACATTGCGAACCACGGAGAGGTCGTGGCTGATGAACACCAGGGTCAGGCCAAAACGCTCCTTCATCTCCTCGAGGATGTTGAGGATCTGGGCTTGAACGGAGACGTCCAGTGCCGAAACGGGCTCGTCACAGATGAGGATCTCAGGGTCGATGGCGAGAGCACGGGCGATTGAGATGCGCTGGCACTGACCGCCGGAGAATTCATGGGGTCGCCGGGAGGCGGCAACGACAGGGTCGAGGCCGACGGCCCTCAGAACCTCGTCGACCCTCGCATCCACGTCCACATCAGGGTGCTGGTCCTGCCAGATGATGAGGCCCTCGCCGATGATGTCCCTGACCCGTCTGCGCGGGTTCAACGACGAGATGGGGTCCTGGAAGATCATCTGGACCCGTGGCCTGACAGAGCGGAGGGCTTCGCCCTCAATGCCAGTCAGTTCCACCTGACCGTCTGCCCCCGGGTCGAGCGTGACGGTTCCCGAGGTGGGTCTTGGTAACTGAACGAGGGCCCTGGCTGTCGTGGACTTTCCACAACCGGATTCACCCACGATTCCCAGGGTCTCACCACGGCAGACGTCGAAGCTGACGTCTGACACGGCGTGTACCACCTGGTTGCGTCCTGCAGGGAACTCCATGACCAGGCTCTCGACGCGCAGAACCACCTCGTCGGAGTCCCTCATCTGGATCGCGCCGCTGCCTGCCATCAGGTCTTCTCCCCGACTGCTGTGGCGAACGTGCCCATATCCAGGCCGGCCGGGGTCACACCGGTCTCGTGGTTGGCCGCATGGGCGGCTGCACCTGCGTCCGTTCCGACCGGGGCATGGCAGGCGCAGGCGTGACCTTGACGGTGCTGTTCAAGGCTGGGCTGATCGATCAGGCATGAGGCTGAGCAGTACCGGCAGCGCTCTGCGAACGGGCACCCCTGTCCAAGGTCGACTGCGTCAGGTGGACTCCCGGGGATCGGGACCAGGCGGGAGTGGCTGGCCATGTCTACCCGGGGAATGGTCTCGAGCAATGCCTCGGTGTAGGGGTGGCGCATCTCCGAGAAGAGGGTGGCCGTATCGGCCTGCTCCATGGTGCGACCGGCGTACATCACCATGATCTGGTCGGCGCGACCCTTCACCACCCCGAGGTCATGGGTGATGAGGATCATCGCCATTCCACGCTCCTCGCGGAGTTCGTCCAGCAGATCCAGGATGTGTTTCTGTACGGTCACGTCAAGGGCGGTGGTCGGCTCGTCGGCGATCAGGAGTCGGGGGCTGCAGGCCAGAGCCATGGCTATGACAACCCTTTGGCGCAACCCACCGGAGAGTTCGTGCGGATACTGGGTGAGGCGCTTCTTCGGCTCGGGTATTCCGACCTGTTGAAGGAGGTCGCCGGCGTCGTCACGGGCCTCCCTACGAGACCTCTTGAGGTGCACGCGGAGGGACTCCGCAATCTGCTCACCGACCTTCTTGACAGGGTTCAGAGACGTCATCGGGTCCTGGAAGACCATGGTCATCTCCACGCCCCAGAAGTGGCGCTCCCGCTCAGCTGCCATGGCCCGCACATCGCGGCCGTCAAACATCACCGATCCCTCGACCCGCGCATAGGACGGCAGCAGGTTCATGAGGGTCTTGGCTGTAACGGACTTGCCCGAACCGGATTCACCCACAATTCCCAGGGTCTGTCCCTCTGCCAGGTCAAAGGACACCCCGTCGACGGCCCGGAGGAGCCCACGCTCCGTCGCGAACCCCACCTGGAGGTCTGTTACGGACAGCAGAGGCGTTGCCATCTCAGGCGGCTCCGATTCCGAGTTCTCTTACGTCGAAGTACTCACGCAGCCGGTCTCCGGCGAAGTTGAGGGCAAGGACCGTCACGAACATGGCTCCGATCGGGAACATCGCCACCCACGGTCCCTCCCGCAGGGTGCGCGGCGACGACCCCAGGACGATCATCTTTCCCCAGGAGAAGCCCTCCTCGACCGACAGGCCCAGGAAGGCCAGGCCGCCCTCAGCCACGATCGTGATGGCCATGCCCAGCAGGGTCAGGGCACCCATCGGAATGAGCACGTTGGGCAGCAGTTCGCGGACCATGATGCGACGGTCGGTGGCGCCCAGAACACGGGCAGCGGCCACAAACTCACGCTCGGAATAGGCCAGGGTGGTGGCGCGGGAGAGACGTGCAATCGGGGCTATTGCCACAATCCCGAGGGTCATGGCGACTATCGGAAGGGTCTGTCCTGCCAGGCCGACGATGAGCAACGCCAGGACCAGGCCGGGATAGGCCAGCAGAACGAACACCGAAAAGGAGATGATGCGGTCCACGATCCCCCTGAAGTAACCGGCGATCATGCCGAGTGTTCCTCCTACGCAGATGCCGAGGAGGACCGAAAAGAAGCCGACAATCAGGGACACCCGTGCACCCCAGATAGTCCTGGCGAACATGTCACGGCCATTGCTGTCAGTACCGAACCAGTTGCTCCACCCAGGCCCGTCCATACGGCCCCCCACGCCGGTCTCGTTCGGGTCGGCAATTGGAAGCCACGGTGCCAGCGCCGCTGCAGTCACGATGATGATGATCCACGCCGCTGCGATCCAGAACCCGAAGCCGAGGCGTCGGGCCACCACAACTCCGAACTGCTCTGCCGGATCTACCTGTGGCGGTGTGTCCATCCCCGCAAGGCGGCCTCGGCCCATCTGGCCGGCTGGTTCAGGACTCACGACGCACCCTGGGATCCAGGTAGGAGTAGGCGAGATCCACCGCGAAGTTGATTATCACGAATCCCGTGGCGATCACAACGGTGGCTCCCAGCACCACTGGGTAGTCGTCTCGGATCGAGGCCTCCACCAGCGCCCTGCCGAGTCCCGGGATCGAGAAGACCTGTTCCACGATCAACGCCCCTCCTATCAGTGCAGCGGTGTTCAGCCCGAACACCGTCACCATCGAGAACAGGGAGGGCCGTAGGGCGTGTCGGAACATGATCCAACGGTTCGAGAGGCCCTTGGCCTTTGCCATCACCACGAAGTCCTCCTGGAGGGTGGTGATGAGGTCTGTCCGTAGGAGTCGAAAGTAGGTTGCTGCCAGGGGCATGCCCAGGGTCAGCGCAGGAAGCACCAGCGACTTCAGCCTCAGGGCAAGGTTGTCGTCCTCAAAGCGGCTCGGGAAGATCTGCCACTTCACGACGAAGAAGTAGAACAGGATCACACCGAGAGCGAAGTTGGGTAGTGCCAGCATCCCGAAAGCACCAATGGTCGACGCCCGGTCCATTGCCCGGTTGGCCCGATAGGCGGCGGCTATCGCCCAGGGAACAGACAGGGCTACGGCGAACACCTCGGCCATGCCCATCAGCAACAGGGACTTGGGAAGGCGGTCCGCCAGGACCGTGCTCACAGGAATCCGATTCTTAAATGACGTGCCGAAGTCGCCCCGTATCAGGTCCCCCACCCAGCGTCCGTACCTGATCGGAAGCGGTTCGTTCAGGTGGAACTCCTCTCTGGCTTCGGCGACGACGACACAGTCGCCGAGAGTGGTGCCTCCCTGGCTGGAGATGTCCTCTATCTCACCAGCCACGACCGCATCACAGTCGACTGCAGCTACGAAACCGACCACGTTGAAGAGGGGGTCTCCGAGGGTGTTCATAGCCGTGAAGGCCAGGAACGTGACCGCCAGGACGACGGCAACCAACTGCGCAAGTCGGCGCGCCAGGACGATCACGACATTCCCTGGTTCGAAGAACCCTGGTCTGCGTGGTCGTCCCGGCGGCCTCTGTTACGTCTCTGCCCTGCTACTTGGCCATGTCCAACTGTGAGAAGTAGTCGGTGTAGCCGGAGTAGTTGCACCTGGGCACCGAGCCATCCGGGAATCGGTAGTCACAGACACCCGCAACATCGGGTGAGTAGGCGTGGGCCCAGAGCGTGTGGGTGAACATGAGGTAGGCGTAGTCCGCGTTGATCATCTCAGCCACCTGCTTCCAGATGCCGATCTTCTCGTCCTGGTCGCTGCTCCCCCGGGCCTGGTACATCAGTGCATCCCGTTCCTCGTCGCAGAGCCGTGGCCAGTTCAGGGACACGAACCCTACGGCGGTGCAGTTCAGCCAGGTGACGTCTCCATCGGGGTTGGCGATTCCCATCTGACGCCATGTCACGAAGTCGTACTGGCCAAAGGCTACCTCGTTGATGTGGGCATCCTGTGGCTTCATGTCCTTGGTGGTGTTGAAGTGGTCGCTCCAGCCGTCGGTCAGGACGTCGTAGATGCGGTCCTGCATGACAGACGGGCCGGAGTACTGGAACTCCATGTTGATGCGTCCGTCTGCGCAGTTGTCGGGGAACTCGGCGCAGTACTCCGCCACCAGCGGGGTGGCCTGGTCTGGCAAGTCGTGTGCCTGCTTGACATTCGGGTTGTGGTACGGAGACTCTGGCGTGAACCAGGAGTCCGCTGGCCTCAGGACGCCCTGACCGATGAACTCCATGTAGTCGTCAAGGGATGCGGAAAAGGCCAATGCCTTTCGGGCCCTGATGTCGTCAAACGGGGCCTTGCTGGTGTTCAACATGCCGAAGCCCTCTTCGCCTCCATCCTCCTCGAACAGGACAACGTCACCGCTGGACTCAAGATCGCGAAGCGTCAAGATGGCGTCGACGTTGGAGGAGTGCAGGATGTCGATGTCACCCACCGCCATGGCATCAGCGGCCAGGACCGAATCTGTGTAGACGTAAAACTCGATTGCCGCCGGTGTCACCTCGCCCTGCCACCAGTCCTCGTTGCGTTCGAACCGTGTCATGAAGTCCTGTTCACGGCTGGCGAACTTGAACGGGCCGGTACCGACGGGAGCCTGATTGAGGGACTGGTCCGAGATGGTGGCCCTCATGTACTCGAGCGACGGGATCAGCCCGAGCTGGGAGGCCAGGAATGCCGCAAAGTCCACGTGTGGACGCTTCAGGTTGAAGCGCACCGTCATGTCGTCTAGCAGCTCCACCGCACCTTCCGCGATGAAGATGGGCCGCAGAGCCAATGAAATGAGGGGGTCCTTGAGTTGCTGGGTGACGGCATAGACGACTGCCTCACCGGTCAGCGTGGTCCCGTCGTGAAACTGTACGTTCTCGCGGATCTTGAAGTCCCATGTCATGTTGTCGTCGCTTACGGTCCAGGACTCGGCAAGTCCTGGTGCGAACACACAACCGCACGGATCGTCGGTCACGTAGACCAGCGGCTCCAGCACGGCTCTGGCCATCTGGTAGGCCGAGACGGCGAACCGGTTCACGGTCGGGTTCAAACCATCGGTCTCAGCCTCTACCCCCACCCTGATGACAGCACCCTCCAGGGGGACCGTGGTGGGCGGTGCGGCGACATCGCCGACCTGGTTGGAGCCCAGGGGTGCGTATTCGTAGACGACGTTGGCTGTTGAGGCCTCGTAGTCGCCTGTGTCGATGTTCTGGATGACTGTGATCTTTGATGACGAGCAGTCGCCGTAGGCGTCACAGGCCATTGTTCCGATCAGACCCGAGTAGCCAGTGACACCGTTGAGGTGTTCACGTACACCGGCCCTGTCGATGACCAGGGTGCCGCCATCGTCATAGGACGCTGCAGCGATGGCATCCAAGAGCAGCGTTGTGGCGTCATAGGAATGCGCCCAGAACGGTGCTGCAGGAGACTCGCCGAACTCGGCCTTGTAGTCGCCCAACACGTCAGCAGCGGTCTCACCAGTGGACTGGTTGTAGTTAGAGCCGTACCGCACATCGGGACCAGAAAAGAACATGCCCTGCGTCTCAGCTACAGCCAAGAAGTTGGAGTTCAACAAACCATCGGCAGCCATCATGGTCGTGTTCTCCAACCCCGACACCGTTGAAGCCTGTTGGACAATGAAATCGCCCTCAGGCTGGAAAATCGGGAAGAACAACATCTCAGGAGAACCAGCAGCCACCTCGGTGAGTACAGGCACCATGTCGCTGTCACCCTTGTTGACAGCAGTGAACCCGGTAACGGTTCCACCACCGGCAGCAAACGCATCAGCAAACGCTGTAGCCAAACCCTCGGTGTAGGGGTCGCCGTCATGAATCGCAGCAGCCGTCGTCACACCCAACACATCCAAGGCAAAGTTCGCAGCAGCAGCACCCTGATAGAGATCATTGTGGGCAGTGCGGTAATAGCCGGGGTTGTAGTTCTTACCCGCAGTACCAGCCAGGTCGCTTGTAAGAGCAGGACTGGTGTTCGAACCAGAGATCATCACCATCCCCGCCTCAGAAATCAAAGGAGAAGCAGCCGTAGCAGCACCAGAACAACTGGTACCGATCACACCGACCACGTCCTGGTCAGCGACAATGGTCTGAGCCGCAGCCTGACCACCATCAGCGCTACACAGATCATCCATGCCCGCACCAAGATCAACGTCATGGCCACCAATCTGGCCGTAATCCTCAACAGCCATCCTGATGCCGTTCTCATTGGGAATACCCAAGAAAGCCACATCGCCACTGATCGCGTTCAAAGAACGAATCTGGATCGCCTCACCGGAACCAACCTCAACCATCCCCAAAGACCCATCACCCAGATGCTCACCAACCGTGGAAACCTCCACAGGAGCAGCAGGCGGAGCAGTCGCAGGCGGAGCCGCAGTAGTCGCAGCAGCAGCCGGAGCCGCAGTAGTCGCAGCAGCAGCCGGAGCCGCAGTAGTCGCAGCCGGAGCCGCAGCATCATCATCGCTGTCAGAACCGCAGGCTGATGCAACGAGCGCAAACCCCAGTACCAACGCGACGGTCAATCGCATATGTCTTGCCATTTCGGTATGTCCTCCATCCATGCCGGATAAATAAAGTCACACAGGTCCGGTGGTGTCCAGCAGGGCGTCATGAGTCGCCACAACGGGAGCCCCCGTAGGTGTAACGCGAGGCACTCTAGCCATGACATCCAGCAATGGGAAGAGGGAGGTTCGATTTGCCACTATGTGGCAAGGACCCAACCAGCAGCACAGACGCCACGGTTCGTGGAGAATCACGGAACTACGGTGAGCGACCTTATTCGACCGGCTGGCCAGCCAGCCGACAGAGAAGGGGACCCGAATGGTCGAGAGGGACTTTCTTGAAACCGCCTACGACCTCGAGACCACCAAACAGGTACGCGCCCACTACGAGGCCTGGTCAGTCACCTATGACACTGAGATAGGAGGACAACACAACTACGCCCAACCAACTCGATGCGCTGTCGCTCTCGCCTCCACGATTACGCCCGATGGCGCCCGCGTTCTAGATGTCGGCTGTGGCAGCGGCCTCTCAGGGCTGGCTCTGCGCGAGGTCGGATTCACTGCGATCGACGGCTGTGACCTGTCACCTGCGATGTTGAAACTCGCCGACAGGACGGACGTCTACGACGACCTCTTCGAAGCCGATCTGAACCAGCGACTTGAGCCGCCGCACGATGTCTACGACGCGGTAGCTGCTGTAGGCGTCTTCTCGTTCGGCCACCTGAAGGCCACCGTGCTACGTGACCTGCTGGCTGTTATCAGGCCCGGCGGAGCCCTGGTCGTTGGACTCAACGACCACTTCTGGGATGAGGGAAGCCTTCCCGCAGAACTCAACTCGATCGAAGCCGACGGCACCGCCGAAGTCGTATTTCGCGAACACGGCGACCACCTCCCGGGAGCTGGCATCGAGGGCTGGGTGGTCGTGTTGTCAAAGTTGGCGAACGACGCCTGAACCGGACTCCCGGCCGGTCCAGCCGGCTAGCTCTGGGCGTGCTGCCAACCAAACCGTCCCTTGATGCACAGGTGCCCACTCGTCACCGAATGGTCGGCGGGAGAGGTGACCTTCACGATCGAGTTGTCCTGTACATGGAGTTCCAGGTTGCAGCCGACCCCGCAGAACGCACAGACGGTGGTGGTCACCTCCTGGGAATCCTCGTCCCAAGTGCCCTCGGCACGCATATCAAACTCCGTCCTGAAGGCCAGGGCCCCGGTGGGACACACGCCGATGCAGTTGCCGCAGTAGACGCACGCCGAGTCAGGCAGGGCCACGTCGGACTCGGTCGAGATGTGGGCGTCAAAGCCCCGGCCGGCCGTGGCAATCGCATAGGTGTGCTGCGCATCGTCGCCACATGCCTCGACGCACTTGTAACAGAGGATGCAACGCTCGTAATCGCGGACATACAGGTCATCCTGCACCTTCGGCGGTTGGGCGACCGTGGCGATCTCATCACGATCTCCCATCCGCTCGGGTCTCACTCCGTAGTGCTCCATCCACGCATGTACCGATGCATCGGCACGATCCATCTCAACCGACGACGCCAACAGCTCGTAAACCATCTTCCGGCTCGTACGTACCCGCTCGGAGTCAGTTGACACGACCATCCCGGGCTCGACCGGGCGGGAGCACGACGGAACCAGCACCCGTGACCCCTCGACCTCGACGACACACACGCGACAGACGTTCACAGGCGTGAGGTTCGAGGCCCAACAGAGCGTTGGCGTGTCGATGTCCTCACGGCGGCAGGCATCGAGGATGGTCGACCCCTCAGGCACCAACACGACGTTGCCGTCGATTGTCAACTCCACGAGGGAGCGTGGTTCTCCCACGTTGACCTCGTTCACGAGACACCACCCAACAGGCCCAGATCGATGGCCGAACGGATGGCCCCTGACGCCGTCTGGCCGAGCCCACAGATGGACGCATCACGCATCACGGACCCCAGATCATCCAGCAGGTCGCGCTCATCATGAAACGACCCTCCCCCTCTGAGTCGCACAAGGACCTCTTCCTGTCGCACGGTCCCCACACGACACGGCACGCACTGCCCACAGGACTCGTCCCTGAAGAACTCCGCAATCCGGCGCACAGTGTCGACGATGTCGTCGGTCTGGTCGAAGACCATCACCACACCGGAACCCAGGGACAGACCTGCCTCACGGGTTGCCTCCAGGGTGAGGGGAAGATCCATCCAATCGGGTCCCACGAACGAGCCTGCCGCTCCGCCCAGCAGTACCGCCTTCAGGTCGCTGCCATCGGCCAGCCCGCCGGCTGCCCCAATAACGTCTCCGAGGGTGACGCCGAACTCGTGCTCGTAGGTGCCCGGTGCCACAACCCTCCCGCTCACGCAGAACAGGCGTGTTCCCGGTGAGCGCTCGGTTCCCAGCGCCGCATACGCCGCACCACCGTCGCGGACAATGGAGAGGACGTTCACGAGGGTCTCGACATTGTTTATTGCGGTCGGCTCACCGAACAGCCCGTGGGTGGTCGGGAACGGAGGCTTGTTCCTGGGCTCACCCCTGTAGCCCTCGATGGAGTTGAACAGGGCCGTCTCCTCACCGCAGATGTACGCACCGGCCCCCCTCCGTAGCTGAATGTCGAAGCGATGCCCTGAAGCGGCCACGTCGCTGCCCAACAGGCCCGCGCCCCTGGCTGCGTCGATGGCTCCGGCAAGTCGGGCAGCGGCCACCGGGTACTCGCCGCGCACGTAAACCCAGCCCTGTTCCGCTCCCACCGTGAGCCCGGCAATCGTCATGGCCTCGACGACCGCGAAAGGATCACCCTCCATGATGGTCCTGTCCTTGAACGTTCCCGGTTCGGACTCATCGGCATTGCAAACGACGTGCTTCGGGCGACCCACCTGGTCGGCAACCGCCTGCCACTTCACCCCTGTCGGGAAAGCCGCCCCACCCCGGCCGGAGAGGCCCGAGGCCGTCAGTTCCCTGATCACCCCGACTGGTCCCATTTCAATCGCCGCCTCGAGAGCCGAGTAGCCGCCATGTGCCAGATAGTCGTCGAGGCTCCCGGGGTCCACTACACCGACCCGTGCCAGGAGACGAAGGCTGTCCAACCCTGCCTGCGGCAGAACGACCGAAGATGAAGAAGTGGACGACCCGATCGCTGCCTCAATATCAGCCACCGCAGCGGCGGCGACCGACAGATCAGCGGCACCGATCCGCTGAACGAAGGCTGCCGGCCCACGCTCACACTGTCCAAGACACGGGCTGGGCCGCACGTGGAGACCGACTCCCCGCAGTTCTTCGACAAGTCCCAGAGCCCCAACACCGCGACAGGCGATGTCGTCGCAGACATGAACGGTGGAATCGGCCGCAGGTTCCGAGTGGTTGAACAGGTGGTAGAAGGTCGCCACCCCGTAGGCCTCGGCCGGTGGAACCTCGAGCAACCTGCACACGTGGTCAAGGCCGCCGGGGCTGATCCAACCGACAGTTCGCTGGAGGGCATGCAGCGCAGGGAGCAACAGGTTGCGCCGTGCAACAGCACGGCTCCGGCCACCCAGCACGAGGCGTTCACCGACGGTCACGGTGGCCGGACCGACCTCGGCGACGACCGCTTCGACCGCAGCCATCTCCGCGGCGGTCGGAGGTGACGTCCCAAATCGAAGGTCAGGCACCGGCCTCCACCTCGACCCTCTCGACACGGATCGCCGCTGCCTTGAACTCAGATGTTCCCGAACTGGTGTCCCATGCATCGCTGGTCAACTGGTTCACATCGGCGATTTCGGGAAAGTGGAATGTCGTGAACGCCAGGCCCACAGGAAGGTCAGGATCCACCCCCACGGTCATCTCAATTGAACCCCGCCGCGACGAGACCATAACCCTGTCGCCCACGACCAGCCCAAGTGACCCGGCATCGTCGGTGGAGAGTTCCAGGGCTTCGCCGGACCGGATAGGAGAGTTGAACTTCCCTGACTGGACACCTGTGTTGTAGGAATCGAGCACGCGCCCGGTAGTGAGACGCAGGGGGAACTCGTCGGTCAACAGGTCGACCGGTGGACGGTCGTCGACACACGAGAACGGCGCCCGCGGACCACTGACCGGCCGCTCCCACAGACGACCGTGAAGGAACGGCGTACCCGGATGGTCCTCATCGGGACACGGCCACTGGATGCCAGCCTCATCCTCAAGCCGCTGCCACGACATCCCGCCGTGCATCGGTGAGACCGACCGGAGTTCGTCCCAGAGGTCCTCTGCGGTCGGTCGGCCCCAGTCAACTCCCATTCGCTCTGCCATGTCGGCGATCACGTCGATCTCCTGGCGGGCCTCGCCGGGTGGCGTAACGGCTGCCCGGGTGCGCTGCACGCGGCGTTCACTGGATGTGACCGTGCCGTCGGACTCTGCCCAGCCGAGGGCGGCTGGTAGCACGACATCGGCCATCTCGGCGGTCCTTGTCATGAACACGTCCTGGACAACGAGGTGGTCCAGACGATTCAGCATCTTTCTGGCGTGGTTGACGTCGGCCTCGGAGTCGGCAGGGTTCTCGCCGATGACCCACACCGCCCTGAGATCTCCCCTCCCCATTGCCTCAAACATCTGGGTCAGGTGCCACCCCGGATCTGGCGGAATCGTGGCTCCCCACACCCCTTCGAACCGGGCCCGCACGTCGTCGTCAGCCACATCCTGGAATCCGGGCAACTTGTTGGGGAGGGCACCCATATCTCCGCCGCCCTGGACGTTGTTCTGTCCCCTCAACGGAACCAGACCGGATCCCCAGCGTCCGACATGCCCGGTCAACAGGGCCAGGTTGCACAGGGCGAGGACGTTGTCGACCGCCGTGTGATGTTCGGTGATGCCCAGCGTCCACATCAGCTGGGCCGTGGAGGCGCCTGCGTAGCCGTGGGCTAGATCGCGGATCGCCTCGACCGGAACGCCTGTGACCTTGGCCGTCCTCTCGAGGGTCCAGGGTTCCACGTGGGCGGCAAGGTCCTCGTAGCCCTCGGTGGCGTTCTCGACGAACTCGGTGTTGACCAGGCCAGCGGAGATGATCTCGCGGGCAACACCGTTGGCGAGGGCTATGTCGGTGCCGACGTTCAGGCCAAGCCACATGTCGGCGAACCTGGCAGAAGCGCTTCGGCGTGGATCGACGACCCACATGCGAGCTCCGGCGTCAACTCCCTTGAGAAGGTGGTGGAAGAAGATCGGGTGCGCCGCACGGGCGTTGGAACCCCACAGGACGATCGCGTCGGTCTCCTCTATCTCGGCGTACGCGGAGGTTCCACCTCCTGCTCCGAAGACCGTCGCCAGACCGACGACGCTGGGTGCGTGTCAAGTTCGATTGCAGCTGTCGATGTTGTTGGAACCGATGACAGTTCGGGCGAACTTCTGGGCGACGTAGTTGACCTCGTTGGTGGTCTTGGAACAGCTGAACATGCCGAACGCTGTGGGACCGTGAGCATCGACCACCGACCGGAAGCCCCCGGCTGCCCTGTTGAGGGCCTCATCCCAGGTGGCCTCGCGGAGCGCCCCGCTCTCTCGCACCATCGGCGTGGTCAGGCGCTTGCCCATCTGCTCTCCAATCGCGAATGACCGGCTACCGGTCGCTGAAGTCGGCGAAAACCTACCGCACCGGACCAACGGTCGTTCGCAGTTCAGCGGCCCTTCCAGACTGGGTCGCGCTTCTCGGTGAACGCCCTGGGGCCTTCGTCGGAGTCCTCCGACACGAGCATCCGCTCGTATGCATGCAGATCACCCGACCTCATTAGATCAAACGCCTCTCGGTGCGACAGGTGCCCGGTCGAGCGGCCCACGGCCATGACGGCCCCGACTGCCAGCGGTGCTGCTGAGACAATCCTTCCTGCAAGGCCCCGTGCCACGGTCATCAACTGGTCGGCCGGTGCAACGGCGTTCACAAGGCCCCAGCGCAGCGCCTCGGCGGCATCAATCTGTCTGCCGGTATAGAGCACCTCGTTTGCCACCACCGGGGGAAGAATCCTGGGAAGGCGCACCACTCCTGCGTCGGGAATCAGTCCGAGGCCGGTCTCGGGAAGAAAGAACCCGGCGTGCTCGGCTGCCACCACAAACTCCGCTGCAAGCGCTATCTCAAACCCACCACCGACCGCCAGCCCGTTGACCGCGCAGATCACTGGCTTGTCGCGTTCCGGCAATTCGGTGAACCCGCCGAATCCACCTTCGCCGTAGTCGGCCTCGAACTCCTCGCCATCGACCGCTGCATGGAGGTCCCAACCGGCCGAGAAGAACCTGTCGCCGGCACCGGTGAAGATCGCGACCCTCAGATCCGGATCGTCACGAAACCCGGCGAAGACACGACCCAACTCTCTGCTGGTCTCAGCATCGATCGCATTTGCCCGTGGGCGATCCAGGGTGATCTCGATTACGGCTCCGTCCACCCGTGTATTGACGGCCTCGGTCATTCATGCACCTCCAAGGTGATCAGGGCATCTACGGCTACAGCACCGTCGGCAAGAACGAGCAGAGGGTTGATCTCAACCTCGACCAGATCCGGCCTGTCCAGAACTAGGCTGCGCAGCGATTCCACAACCCCGATGATCGCATCCAGGTTGCCAGCCCGCCTACCCCTGTGCTCCGCCAGGAGGGGCCAGATGGCCAGAGCCTCAAGCGCCGCCACCACCTCTGTCGCCGACGCCGGCAGCAACAGGCTCCGTGTATCGGCGATCACCTCGACCAGAATCCCGCCCACTCCCAGGGTGAGCAGCCACCCGACGGGTGGCTCCCTCCGAACGGCCACCAACATCTCGACGAGGGTGCCGTCGACCTGTCGTTCGACGAGGACCTTCCCACCCATCCGATCGGCTGCCTCCTGCACGGAAGCTGAATCGACCAGATCAAGGGCCACTCCCCCGGACTCGGTCTTGTGGGCGTCACCGGAACGCTTCACAACGACAGGCCATCCGATCCGCTCTGCTGCCAGGGCTGCCTCGCCGGCATCGACCAACTCTCTCTCCGGTACCCGGATTCCAACTTCCGCCAGAAGAGACTTGGCCCCGTGTTCGGTGATGGTCACCTGTGCGGACGACAGCCCGGCAACCCGGTCGACTGCCGGCAACCGACGGCGCCCGCCCCACCAGGCTGCTGCCTCGAGGCCCGACAACGCCGGAACGATGCCGCGGACGGCGACCTGACCTGCCGAGGCGACAGCCTCCTCGGCCTCGGCCGGCATGTTCTCAGCCATGGACGACGCCACCACCCCCGGCGTACCGGTCTCCCGGGATGCATCCACAAAGGAATGCAGGGTGGGCCACCAACCCGAATCGTCGAGGCCTTCACGCGGGAAGTCCAGCACCAGCACTGCCGCATCAACGGGTCCGTCCATGACCTCGGTGAAGCACCTGGTCAGACGGACTTGGTCACCCCAGATGAACGTGTGGTAGTCGAGTGGATTCGACACGGCCACCAACTCCGTGAGCGTGTCGGCGATTCGGCCTGCATGGTCCGGGTCGAACTCGTGGAACTCCAGGTCAAGGACCTCCGCACTGTCGGCGACCACGGATGCCTCACCCCCCGAGCAGCTCAGGCTCACAATCCGCCGGCCCTGAAGCGGGCCGAGTTGTTCCATCACGAGGAGTGTGTCCAGGAGTTCCGGTATCGAGTGGACCCGGCGGACCCCCAACCTTTCGAAAAGAGCCCCGTAGGCGGCGTCGTTGCCCACAAGAGACGAAGTGTGGGATGCCGCAATGAGCGCACCCCGATCCGATGATCCGGTCTTGAGAGCGACGACTGGAATGCCGGCATTCAGAGCCACATGGCAGGCAGCCTCAAACCTGGCGATATCACCCAGCGCCTCCACATGGAGACCGATCCCGGACACCGAGGAATCACCCACCAACGCCTCCATGCAGTCCTCAACCCCGAGCCCAGCCTGGTTCCCGAGCGTGAGAACATGGCTGATGTCCATGACACGGTCCTGCATCGTCAGGTTCAGACCGATGTTGCCACTCTGGGTGATCAGGGCCACACCGCGGTCCACCCGGGACAGCCCCTGCTGGTCGGGCCACAGCGCTGCCCCGACCGTTGCAGAAACCGTTCCGTAGCAGTTGGGGCCTACCAGTGGCATGTCGCCTGCAGCGGCAACCAGAGCCTCCTGAAGTCCGACACCTTCACCGCCGACCTCGGCGTAACCCGACGCGTAGCAGATCGCCGCACCGGCACCCATCTCTGCCAGTTGTCCGACAACCTCAATCGTGGCATTGCAGTTGACGGCGACCAGCACCGCATCGGGCGGTGACGGGAGATCCCCGAGAGACGGGAAGACGGGAAGTCCGGCCATTTCTGACCTGTGCGGGTGGACCGGCCACAGATCTCCAGCAAATCCGAGGGTCATGCACTGCCGGATGGCGATCTCGGCTGGATTGCCACCGACGAACGCAAGTGTTCGAGGCTCGAGCAGGCGACTCAACGGGGTGGCGTTTGCCATGACCGCTGGATCAGGCTCCCAGCGGCCGGAGCATCCCGCGGCTGACGATGTGCCGCTGGATCTCACTTGTGCCGTCCCAGATCCGGTCGACCCGGGCATCACGCCAGATCCGTTCAAGCGGGAGCTCGTCCATCAACCCCATGCCTCCGAGAACCTGAATCGCCTCGTCCGACACGAACTGCAGCATCTCTGTTGCTGAGATCTTGGCCATCGCGGCGTCGGCATCGGCCATCTCGTCACGGTCCATGAGCCAGGCGGCACG
>Ga0208896_1000354_pt1 | contig 25352 bp, 17 predicted proteins | sample ETNtaG_27_FD_185778 | JGI IMG/M metagenome (GOLD analysis project Ga0208896, IMG submission 185778) | Marine microbial and viral communities from oxygen minimum zone, Eastern Pacific Ocean - ETNP201406SV63 (SPAdes) (version 2) | ecosystem: Environmental > Aquatic > Marine > Oceanic ... | reverse complement strand
ACACTATTATTTAGGTGATCCGGATGAAATCGCCAAGAAAGCGGCTGCGGTGGCGGCCCAGGGGCAAGTTAAATAATTTGTTCAAGTCATTAACCACTTCAAAATTATTTATCAGGAAAGCTTGGTTTTTCATCTCACTTGGAATGGGTTTTATGCACCGGTAAATTCGCGCCCCATTTGCATTTTTAAACAAAGGAAATTCCGGGCGATTAGCTCAGCTGGTTAGAGCGCTATCTTCACATGGTAGAAGTCGGGGGTTCAAGTCCCTCATCGCCCACCAACCAGAAAGCATAGTTTATTAAAAGCAATATTAACTTATATGGTTATGATTCGTACTTATAAATGGAACTATCGTCAGGCTGGCTAACCACACTGCATGATACTTATTGTTTATTTACAATCAAAATATAATTATTTCTGACCATAAATATTTCTTGCGAATGCATCCTTAAATTAGTGAAATTTGCGTGTATTTTAAAGTAGGTAACGAGCTAAATAATGATAGTATTGCAAATCATTTTTCGATTCCTATACACACTAATCAATATTGATTAATAATCAACACAACAGTCAAGGAGACAACATGAATCGTAATAAACGATCTTACATGTTCCTAGTGTCTTTTCTCCTTCCCCTCTCATTGTTTGCCGTAAACGTTTCCGGTACAGTATCTGATGCTGCTACTGGCAATGCTTTAGCTGGCGCAAATGTGGTGGTGGAAGGAACTGACCTCGGAGCTGCCGCAGATGCCAATGGTTCATATACCATTGCAAACGTTCCCAGTGGCGCAACAGTTACAGCCTCAATGATTGGATATGCCAGCGCAAGCGCTAGAGCTGCTGGTACAGTTCATTTTTCACTGGAAGCTGGAGTGATCCAGTTATCTGCATTGGATGTTATTGCTAATCGGGCAACATACCGCAAAACACCTATAGCTTTTTCTGACCTAAACAAAGAAGAGTTACAATTAAGAGTTGCATCTCGTGATCTTACTATGGTGATGAATGAAACACCTGGAGTCTATGCCACAAACGGTAGTGGCGGATCTGGTGATTCATACATATACGTACGTGGTTTTGATCAAAGAAATATGGCTATCTTAATCAATGGTGTTCCAGTAAATGACATGGAGAACGGCTGGGTCTACTGGTCAAACTGGGATGGTATCAGCGATGTGGCTTCTTCTATACAGATCCAAAGAGGTTTAGGAGCAAGTAACCTTGCAATAGCTTCAGTTGGTGGTACTGTAAATGTTATGACCAGTGCGGCAGAGCATAATGCAGGTGGTAGTTATAAGCAAGAAATAGGTTCAGATAATTTTAATAAAACCACAGTTACTTATAACACAGGTCTATCAAAATCAGGTCTAGCACTATCAGCACTTTTCCAAAAAAAAGTTGGCACTGGGTATGCTTACGGAACGTGGACAGATGCGTATGCATATTTCGTAACAATTACAAAAACATTTGACAACAGTGTTCTGGATCTATATGCCCTTGGCGCCCCACAACAGCATGGGCAAAGAGATGGATCCAATAACCTTACTTTCGAACAATGGGAAGATGTTCACGATAAAGATTATAGAACCAATTCCGGATACAATGGCTCATTTGATGGTTCAGGCAGTGGTTGGGGCTATGTGTCAAAAGAAAATGCAGAAATCATAAAAACTGGCCAAAGTTCATTAGACGCTGTTGGTGCAGCTTTATTTGGTAACGTCTTACATACCAGACAGGAACCAGGGACTGACAAATGGATAATCAATAACCGTACTAATTATTATCATAAACCCGTCTATGGTATGAACTGGCGCTATAATATTAATGAAAAAACTAGTATTAGTAATGTACTCTATTACTCCACTGGCCGTGGCGGCGGTACAGGACCACTAAATTCACGAGGTACGGGTTTATATGCTGATTCAGACACTACATACGCTTCTACCTCAGTTAAATATATAAACCCAGATCCTGATTCAGACACTCCTGGCCAGTACGATTGGGATGGTTTGATTGATTACAACAGCTATGTAGATCCAGACAGTAACTGGTGGTGGGTAGATACGGATACTGTATCTTCAAAATATTCCACACTTCAATGGAATTATGGAAAACCGTACGATGATAGATATAGTGACTCAGAAAAAAGATCCAAGTATATCATCAGAGGTTCCGTAAATCATCATGACTGGTATGGTGCTATTTCAACTTTATCACATGAGATTAATGATAATTTAAATACCAATTTCACATTGGATGCACGCAGTTATACAGGAGAACATTATCGTCAGGTATTGAATCTCTTAGGAGGCGATTATTTTGTTGACCTGTACGGAAACGCGAATGATCCTGATAGTGACAGTAAAATGAAAAGAGTTGGCGATCAAATTGCTTATCATAACATTGGTTATGTTAAATGGATAGGCTTTTCCGGGCAGTTAGAATACACAGCAAATAAACTATCAACTGTCTTAAGCATCGCTAAATCATCCACCGTCTATCAGCGGGAAGACAGGCATAATTACACACCGACACAGCAAATGTCTGCCAAAGCTGCGTTTGATGGTTATGCATACAAAGTTGGTGCAAATTTTAATATTTCTGATAACTTGAATGTGTTTGGTAATTTTGGTAATCTGCAGACAGCACCTAAATTCACCAGCGTATATCTAAACTATGTAAATGATATTAACCCCAAAGCAAAACCAGAAACAGTTCAATCAATGGAACTGGGTATGGGTTATAAAGCAGGTGGTTTACGCATCAATGCCAATTACTACAGTACTAGCTGGATGGATAAATCCATGGTCAAACAATCAGGGAGTTCTATCTTTAATATTGATGGCATTGACGCCAAACATTCCGGTGTAGAATTAGATATGGCTTGGGCCATCATGAAAATGATGTCAATTAAACTAGGATTATCTATTGCAAATTGGACATGGGAAACTGATCTTGACAATGTTACAGTTTACGATGACTATAACAGAGGTGGTGAACAAGAAACCATTAGTATCTACACTAAAGGTTTACATGTAGGTGGCGCACCTCAAACACAGTTAAGTTTAGGTTCAAAGATTACACCTATGAAAAACTTGGTCATAAGCCCTGTGATCAAATATTTTGCCAAACAATATGCTTCATTTAATCCAGGTGATAGAGATGATTCAGCTTTAAGCGGTGTAGATTCATATGAACTAGATCCAGCTATGATAATAGATCTTCATGCTGTTTATAACTTCACAGTTATGAATACTGGCATGTCTCTTGGATTTCATTTACTTAACCTTACGGATGCACTTTATGTTAACTATGCAGAAGATGGTGGAGCAGGCTTAAAAGAAGAGGTTAAAGTATTCTATGGTCTAGGTAGTCGCTATAATGTTTCATTGGCTGTTAATTTCTAAAACGAGTTAAACTAAAATAAAAAAACCCCGGCAGAAAACTGCCGGGGTTTTTTGTACTAAATTTTTCATATTAATTCATAACATTAACCAGATGTAGTGTATTTTGATTTGGAAAAACAATAACTTGTTCATTATTAAAATAAAATCAGACATTTTCGAAATGTTTAAGAAGGGTTTCGTTTTTCTCCTTCCCTTATCACTTTTTGCCCAGATGACAGTATCTGGTACAGTATCAGATGCTGCTACTGGCAATGCTTTAGCTGGCGCAAATGTGGTGGTGGAAGGAACTGACCTCGGAGCAGCCGCAGCCGGTGATGGAAGCTATTCCATTGCCAATGTACCTGCCGGCGCAACCATAACAGCCTCGATGATTGGCTATGCCAACTCGAGCGCCACAGCAGCAGCAACAGTTAACTTTGCCCTGGAGGCTGTGGCTATTCAGTTATCTGCTTTAGAAGTGTTAGCTTCTCGCGCAGATGAAAAAACACCTGTTGCTTATACTAACGTAACAAAAGCAGAGATGGAATTCCGCCTGGGATCTCAAGATATTCCCATGAGCTTGAATACAACCCCTAGTGTCTATGCAACCCATCAGGGTGGCGGTGCTGGGGATGCACGCATCAATGTTCGCGGTTTTAACCAGCGGAATGTTGCCGTAATGATTAACGGTGTACCGCAAAACGATATGGAAAACGGCTGGGTCTACTGGTCCAACTGGGACGGTGTTGGCGATGCCACATCCTCCATTCAGATGCAGCGTGGTTTAAGTGCTGCCAGTTTGGCGACCCCTTCCATTGGCGGAACCATGAATATTATTACCGATCCAACAGCCGCTTCCCGCGGTGGAAGATTTAAAACCGAAATTGGGGCCGGTGGTTTTATGAAGGGTACCTTTAATTACAATACCGGACTTATTGGTGAAAAAATGGCTTTTAGTACAACCATCGTTCGCAAAATAGGAGATGGTGTCATTGATAAAACATGGACAGATGCCTGGGCCTACTACTTTGGTGCTAGTTACCAGATGAACGATGCCAATCGCTTTGAACTCTATGCTATTGGTGCTCCGCAACGCCACGGACAAAACCTCTATAAACAAAATCTCGGCGCCTATGATTCAAAATTTGCTGCAGATGTAGAAGGATATGATACAGAAGCATTAGGTGAAGATGGCAAATTCAGAGATGAAGGCGAAGCAGGCGGTGTTGAATTCGGTCGTTTGTTTAACCAAAACTGGGCACCTATAAGTTCTTCATATTCAGGTCAACAGTACTGGTACATGTATGGTGACCGTACAGTAGATCGTCATGATCCCGATTTCCTAAATGAAAGAGAAAACTACTTTCACAAACCATTGGTAAACCTTAACCATTTCTTAACCATTAGCAATAACATGAGACTCTCATCTATTCTTTACTGGTCAGGTGGTTCTGGTGGTGGTACCGGTACATATGGCAAGATTCCAACTATGGATGCTGACGGCAACCTGGGTGATGATGATTACAAGTTCTACTATGGCCGTGGGCCGTGGGTCAGAGACTGGAATACTCTCGTTGACTATAACTCAGGTAATGAAGATACTGTTTATGTAGATAAATCTGCTCTTGTACGTACACATGGAAGCGGCAATAATCAGTCAGTAGGTATTTTAAGAAACAGTATTAATCGCCAAAGCACAATCGGGGCTATTTCCAATTTTACCTTCGATATGAGTGATGCCCTCTCACTCAAGGTCGGTTTAGACTGGCGTACAGCCGGTATTGAACACGCCCGTGAAGTGCGTGATCTTATGGGCGGTGATTATTACGTGGATTTTGCCGATGATAATGCACCTAACGGGAAAGAAGTAGGTCTCGGAGACATTATTGCTTATCATAACGAAACCACTGTTGACTGGTTAGGCTTTTTTGGACAAGTCAACTTTGCCAGTGGCCCATTATCTGCTTATGGAATGTTTGGCATGTCAACCATTGAGTATTCCTACCAGGACCATTTCACTGTTGCAGATGCGGTTATTGAGTCAGAACCAATTTCAGCTACGCAGTTCAAAGGTGGCGCCATGTTTGATGTCAGTGATGACATAAGCGTATTTGCCAACTTTGGAGTAGTTGAGAAACCGCCCATCATGGATAATGTAATCTATTTTGATGGTACAGTTGCATCAGACCCTGCGAACGAAAGTTTCCAGAGTCTTGAAGGCGGTGTGAATTACCATGCGGGCAACTTTGCTGTCAAGGCTAATTATTACATGACCGACTGGATGGATCGTAACCTTACAAAAGCAGTTTCATCAGGCCAGGGTTCCAGTGGTGACACAGATGTCATTTTCCTATCTGGTGTTAACCAGAAACATAACGGTATTGAGGTTGAAGCATCAGCACAGTTATTGGCTATGCTGCGTCTTGATGCTGCTATCAGTATCGGTGATTGGAAATTTGATGGAGATGCCAACGGAAATTATCAAGAAGACGATTTCGATAGCCTTGGTAATGTAACAGGACAGACTACAACTAATTACGACTATGCACTGGATGGATTAATGGTCGGTGATATGCCGCAAACAGCCTATGTTGTTGGTGTAACGCTTACCCCGATATCCGGATTAAGAGCGCAAGTCTTATACAACATGTATGATAATAACTACTCAGACTGGGGTCCATCCGCTCGTGAATACAGCGGGGATGATGCTGATGCAGATAGAGAGCAGGTCTGGAAAGCTCCCGGGTATTCCAAAATGGATGTTCACATTAGCTATGACCTCCCATCAATCGGTGGCATGAATCTCCAGGCGTTTGCACATATATTCAATGCACTTGATGATCTTTATGTGCAGGATGCTGTAGACCATAGTCAATATAATAGCTATGGTGATAAAGTTCATGCGGCACACAACGCTGAAGTATTCCTAGGATCACCAAGATACTTTAATGCTGGTTTGAGCGTTACTTTCTAAACTAAACGTTTAGTTAAATAAAAAACCCCGATCCGCCAATAGGAGGATCGGGGTTTTTTGTACTAAATTTTTCATATTAATTCATAACATTAACCAGATGTAGTGTATTTTGATTTGGAAAAACAATAACTTGTTCATTATTAAAATAAAATCAGACATTTTCGAAATGTTTAAGAAGGGTTTCGTTTTTCTCCTTCCCTTATCACTTTTTGCCCAGATGACAGTATCTGGTACAGTATCAGATGCTGCTACTGGCAATGCTTTAGCTGGCGCAAATGTGGTGGTGGAAGGAACTGACCTCGGAGCAGCCGCAGCCGGTGATGGAAGCTATTCCATTGCCAATGTACCTGCCGGCGCAACCATAACAGCCTCGATGATTGGCTATGCCAACTCGAGCGCCACAGCAGCAGCAACAGTTAACTTTGCCCTGGAGGCTGTGGCTATTCAGTTATCTGCTTTAGAAGTGTTAGCTTCTCGCGCAGATGAAAAAACACCTGTTGCTTATACTAACGTAACAAAAGCAGAGATGGAATTCCGCCTGGGATCTCAAGATATTCCCATGAGCTTGAATACAACCCCTAGTGTCTATGCAACCCAACAGGGTGGCGGTGCTGGGGATGCACGCATCAATGTTCGCGGTTTTAACCAGCGGAATGTTGCCGTAATGATTAACGGTGTACCGCAAAACGATATGGAAAACGGCTGGGTCTACTGGTCTAACTGGGACGGTGTTGGTGATGCCACATCTTCCATCCAGATGCAGCGCGGATTGAGTGCTGTAAACCTGGCTACTCCCTCCATTGGCGGTACCATGAACATTCTTACCGATCCAACTGCACATTCACGTGGCGGTAAATTCAAACAGGAAATTGGTGCTGGAGGTTTTAAAAAATCAACACTTAACCTAAACACTGGGATGATAGGTGGCAATTTTGCCTTTAGCACAACCATCGTACGTAAAACAGGCGACGGTATCATTGATAAAACATGGACCGATGCCTGGGCCTACTACTTTGGAGCAAGCTATCAGATGGATGAAACCAATCGTTTCGAACTCTATGCTATCGGCGCTCCTCAACGTCACGGGCAAAACCTCTATAAACAAAATATAGGTGCATACGATTCTGATTTTGCCAAAAGTTTAGAGGATTATGACCAACGGGCTATTTTCAAAATCTACAACATTGATTCCACAACGGGGAAATTTTCAGATACGTTTGGTCGATTCTTTAATCAGAATTGGTCACCAATTGATCCATCATATAATATACAATACTGGTATATGTATGGAATTGGTGGTCTTTTTGGTGGAGGTAATCAAGACAGATACGCAACCTATTTTCTCAATGAAAGAGAAAATTATTTTCACAAACCGCTGGTGAATCTGAACTGGTACCGAAAAATTAATGAGCAAATGAAATTATCGTCTATTTTTTATTGGTCTGGCGGTTCCGGTGGCGGTACCGGTACTTATGGAAGCATAAGCAGGAATATGGGCGCATATATTCCGGTTGTAGAAGGATTTGCCTGGTATGCAGTTTCGCCCTGGACGTGGGATTGGAATACAACCATTCAGAACAATTCTACAAATATAGATTCCAGCTATTCTACCATATACAGCAGGTCGACCGGAATTTTAAGAAACAGTATTAACCGGCAGTGGACAATCGGTGCTATATCAAAAATGGATTATATTTATAATGATGAATTGAAATTTCAATATGGCCTGGACTGGCGAACTGCTACAATTGAACATGCCCGGGAAGTCAGGGATCTGTTAGGCGGGGATTATTATTTATATACAGGAAATGATTTTGATAACGTTTATGATGAAGAGGGTGTTTTGGACGAAGAAGCTACTCTGGAAAACCAAATGAAAAAACTGGGTGATATTATAGCCTATCACAATACCAACACGGTTGACTGGTTAGGTTTCTTTGGCCAGTCAGAATACAAGACAGGATATTACTCAGTTTATGGAATGTATGGTTTTTCCACGATTAAATATATTTTTACAGACCACTTTACAGATGATGGCTCGGGAAAGGAATTTTCAATTGAAACAGCACCTATTGCAAGTTCCCAATTGAAAATGGGCGGAATTTTTAACCTATCAGCCGAAGCTGATGCATTTGTTAATTATGGCAACGTTCAGAAAGTGCCTATCTTTGATGCTGTAATAGATGATAACAACGGAACAGTAGCTTCAGACCCGGCCAATGAAATTTTTATAAGCTTTGAAGCAGGTTTAAATTATAAATCTCCGGATGGCAAAACTGTTGTCAAAGCGAATTATTATGAAACACAATGGTTTGACCGTACGCTTACCAAAAACGTTGAACCGGGGCAAGGATCAAGCGGTGATACCGACATAATTTTCTTAAAAGGGTTAGATCAAACCCACATCGGCTTTGAGATTGAAGCAGCATATCAACCACTGGACATACTGCGTATTGATGGTGCTTATTCCAGTGGCACTTGGGAATTTGACGATGATGCTTCAGGCAGTTACAAAGATTATATCAATGATACAACATACCACTATAGTTATGCTGTAGATGGGTTAAAAGTTGGCGATATGCCCCAGCAAAGCTCATCACTGGCTATATCATTTTTTCCAATTAAGGGTTTAAGTATCCAGGCAATTTTAAATTCATACAATAATCATTATGCTGATTGGGATCCTTTAAGCAGGCAGGTGTACGACTGGGGGGATGACGGCATTGAAAAAGACGACTCAAACGACGACGGAGATTATGATGATGATGATGATATAGCCCCAGACAACGGCGAAGGCGATGGTTTAATAAGCCCTATGGAAATGACTTATGCTGACCGAGAAGAAAGCTGGATGGCGCCTGGTTATTCTAAAACAGATATTCACGTAACCTATGATGTACCAATAAACCCAATGCTGGTAGGCGGCGTTAATATTCAGGCATTTATACACATATTTAATTTGTTTGACAAAGTGTATATCCAAGATGCAACAGACAATAGTAAATATAACAGCTGGGATAATGACCATGATGCCGATGATGCTGAAGTATTTCTTGGGATACCAAGATATTTCAACGCCGGTATAACAGTGCATTTCTAAATTATTTGTTTAGTTAAACAAAAAACCCCGCCGGGAAACTGGCGGGGTTTTTTATTTAAACCATGGAATGGGTATGTTTATTTTGGGAAAATCAAAAGGATACATGATTGCCAACCCCCAATTTAAATAACCGGTAAAAGTTTTATTGCCGTCTATATTGTTCAATAATATTGCATTTGTTCCCAATTCCAATTTTACAGGCCCGATTTCCCGGCCCGCATAAATCCCGGAACGTAATCCAAGTCCGGCACCTGCTTTTCCAATACCACCCTTGAAAACTATGGGAAAATAGGGGAATGAAATAAAGTCAGCAGATTCAATAAACACCCACCTGCCCCATGCATGTTCTCCTGTATTATAGGAAATATATTCCAACCCAAAACCACCTTGGATGTTAAACCAAAATAATTTAAAGGTATAGGGAAGCATAATGCCCAGATCAATTGCATTTACCTTTCCGCTGTCTATATAACTGCCGGCAATAATGTCCCTGTTTAAGTTGAGTAATGCGTTGAATTTTTTGTCCTTGACCACAGGCTCCGCAGTATCGGGCTGTATATCTGCTAATTTTTCTTCCTCCGGTTCAACTTCCAATATATTTTTATGAATAATGGTATCCATCTCCACAGTTACATCAAACTTGCCCTCGATAGAATGCACCAATTGATTTAAATCTTCTTCAGATGTGTCTTCCAAAAACAACATAACATCCGCCAATCCGGTCTTGTCTTTCGGCGGCCCGAGTTTGCGTTTATATTTACTGGAAAATGCCAGCAGCCGTTTTTCTATTAACCGGTCGCTCTGATCCGTTGTTGTCAGCATAATTTCCCTGGGGGCATTACTATAATCATATTTGTGTGTCCGCCAAAGACTATCCTCATGAATGTAATATTCCGCTTTTTGCAAAAATTCATTCTTGTTATAAAACAACTTATGCATACCCACTTTGGTTGAATCTTCTCGGAAATATTCGGAAACAATAATTTCTTTGGCCCTGTTGTTTTTATCACCGTCTAAATACTTAAATGTATAAAAATAGTAAACCTGGTCTAGTTTATCCTTAATAGTTACCGTAAGGGGTCTGTTGTCTTCCCTTTCTTTTATTTCCGCTACCCAGCCTTTGCGCATTTCGCTCAAGTCATCAACAAATAAAAATTCATCGTAGAGTGTCAACGGTTCCCTTATGTGGAACTCAACCTTGTAACGTGATTTTGTACCGGCTTTATTCCATATCAACACATATGACCACAGCTCACGTTTATTCTTATCAATAAACTTTACATTTTTTATGCGGCCTTTATTATTAAATGCCACTTCATAATAATCCCTGCCATCTAGCTGATCATTGGTTAGACCATCTGCAAGAGTTCTTTTTTCTATATCCCAATAACTATAGTATAATTTTAGGCCGGCTAATTTTTCACGTCCTTTCTTCCTGCCGGGGATATACTCCACATTCAGCAATTTCCCCTGGCCGGAATACGTGGATTTAAAATGAGATTTACCTTTTACATCTTTTTCCGAGACTTCACTATCCAATATTTCTGAACGCTGGATATCTGTTGGAAAATATTTTACAAGGGTGTCCTGTTCCTGGGCCCTAACCATCATAAATAACAATAAAACAATACTGCTTTTATACATAGGCCCACACCCATATTGTAATAAGTACAATGATCATACTGAAACCGAAGTAACTACCTGTGCGGACACTATTATAATAGCCGTCAACGTCCTGACCCAAACTGCTGTACGCCATGGCAATATGGACCGTTTGACCGGATTCTACCATTACATCACGGGTTCCCAATCTTATAATATCCCCGGATACTTTTTGAGTTGCAATGTCACCATCTTCATCGTTAGGGAAAAAGCTTACTGTATGCCAGCCGGGTAAAACATCTACATCATGGTTCAAGGGAGTATTACCAACCAGGTGGCCATCAACATAAATGGGTATGTCGGGTGTATCGGAAACAATATTCAACGCTGTTTGGCCTTGCGCTGAAATCCATGTTGAAAAAACCAGTATAAATAGTATTAAATAAAACTGCCGCACACTGGTCTAAAGGTCGCTATTACTTTCAGCTTGCAGCTGTTCCCGGAGCTTACCCACTTCCAATATTAGATCGCTGCTGTCTTTTCCGGCAGCTTCCAGCTCCCGTATCTTCAAGCGCGCATGTTGAATTTTATCCCGTACCGGTTGCATTTTTAATGTGCGCAGGCATTCCTGCACCACTTCCCGAGGGTTATCAACGTTTTGTTCATTCATCAGGATTTTCGCCATTGTTTCACGTTCGCCCTTATCTTCGAAGGCATCCAAAACGGCCGCTGTAGAACCGTCACCGTGTTCCAATAACAATTGGGCTGTTTTATTGAGCAACGGTTCGGAAATAAGGTCTATATTCGCCTGTACTAATTTCTTTACATCCCGAAAGGATGCCAGCAAGGCGGTGATAATCTCCACCTGGGCTTTTTGGGCAACAGTGTTAAACAATACCGGTGACGTCGATTGGGGTATTGCTGGCTGTGCCGGCTGACGTTTGCGGCTGGCGGCGCTTTTGAACTGCTTGATCATTTCATGCTCGTTAATGTGCAATTTATTTGCTAGTGTCTGCAGCAGGTCATCCCTGATGATGCCGTCGCGAACACCGGCAATTTCTGTTAAGATTTCTTTGACCAGGTTCGATCGTTCCACTGCCGGCAGATCCAGCGCGCCGCTTGATTCCAGGTGGAAGTTCAAGACTGGAATAGCGTTTTCAATCCCTTTGTTAACTGTATCAATTCCTTCTTTTTGTACCCAGTCATCCGGGTCCAGTCCTTCAGGAACTTGTACAACTAAAGCTGCGATGCCGTTTTGCAACAATGCATAGCCAGCGCGCAGGGCTGCTTTTTGCCCGGCCTCATCCCCATCGTAGGCCAAATATACTTTTTGGGTTATTTTACCAATTTGTACTGCATGCCTGTCAGTAAATGCCGTCCCTGAAACCGCCAACACATTCTGGATACCGGCCTGGTATAGTTGCAGGAAATCCATATACCCTTCTACCAAGATGGCGGAACCGGCATTGCGCACAGCAGAAGCTGTTTTATGGTAGCCGTAAAACACTTCACTCTTGCGATAAAGGGGTGTTTCCGGAGAATTCATGTATTTAGCCGGATCATCGCTCGCAAACACCCGTCCACCAAAAGCGATGACTTTGCCCGAGCGGTTCATAATGGGGAACATGATCCGCGAACGAAAGCGGTCTACAACACCCTGTTTACCCTTGCCGAACAATCCTGATTTATCCACGCTTTCCCTGGAATAACCCTTGCCCTTTACTTTTTCAGTGAGGAATTCCCATGCGTCCGGGGCAAAACCAACGCGAAATTCTTCTAGTGTTTCGGCGCTTAAACCACGGCCAAGCAAATAATCCAACGCTGCTTTACCTCCATCTGTAGAGAGGTTTTTAGAATAGGCAGTAGCGGCAATTTCGTGGAGCTCATACAATTGGGTGAATAATTGCTTGGAACCGCTGTCACCAGTCAGTTCTACCTCAATGCCGTATTGCCGGCCCAATTGCTGGACGGCCTCCACGAAAGAGAGGTTTTCATGCTCCATGACAAAATTGAAGACGCTGCCGCCGGTACCACAGCCAAAGCAATGATATATTTCCTTATCAGGGGCAACGCTGAAAGAAGGTGTGCGTTCATCATGAAATGGACATAATCCAAAAAAATTACGTCCCCGCTTTTTGAGGTTTACGTACTGGGAAACAACATCCACAATATCAGCTGAATTGCGAATCCGGTCTATAGTTTCCTGGCTGATACGTGCCATTACAGGTCTTCTTCCGCTGATTCCATTAATTCCTGCACAAATTCTTCCCCTTTTGTTACGGGGTCTTGTAAATGAAATGAATGGATTATTTTCAACCGTGCAGATGTCATGAATTCAGCTATTGATGATTCAGTATGAATAATGTTAGACCATTCTTTCTTTTGGGAAATATCCAATGCCCAGATAAACACCATCACGATCAATACTGCTTTTAGCGAACCAAATACAAAGCCCATGGTTCTGTTCACTAATTTTGTACTTTTTGAAAGTAAAAGCAGGTGGATGAATTTTGTCAGTATTCTGGCCAATAACAATACTGCAATAAATATAATCGTAAAACTAAAGACCATAACCACCCAGGGATTGATATTAAATATTATGTTGAGTATAATCCCGGATAATTCAACGTAATAACTCCAGGCAAATGAAATGGCGATGATCAAACCCAGCAGACGTCCAAGTTCTTCAACGAGACCCCGTTTGTAACCGATGACACCCAGGGCAATAATAAACATTGTCGCTAGTATATCAAGGAAGAGGATCATTAACTCAATTTTTCCCTCACAATGGACTGCACTAATTTCCCATCGGCTCGGCCGGCCGATCTTTGCATAACAACCGGCATCACTTTTCCAATATCAGACATGGATGCAGCGCCTGTTTCTTCAATTACTGCAGTAATGAGGTCTCCCAATTCTTCCGGGCTCATCATTTGCGGCAGGTAAGATTTAAGCACTTCCAGTTCTGATTGTTCTTTGGCTACCAAATCAGCCCGTTTGGCCTGCGTATACATTTCAATGGCTTCATTGCGTTGCTTAACCAATGTTTTGATAACCTGTATTTCTTCCTGCTCACTTAAATCGTCCCGCTTTTCAATACGCTTATCCTTCAGTTTTGCAATGGCGCCGCGTAAGGTGGTTGCTTTTTCCTTTTCTCCGCTTTTCATGGCAGCATACATATCTTTTTGAATTTGATCAAGTAAACTCATTTTATCTCCCGGATGGTAATAATTACGTTTTCGTTTTACGACTGATCGATCCGTTTCATTGCCACAAGCAGGCTGTCTTGATCCGTTTCAAAACCGATAAAGCGCCGGCCTTTATTCTTCACGGCCACACCAACACTACCCCTGCGCATAAACGGATCAACAACCCAGCTTAATTTGAAACTGCTGGCCCGGATAATCTTGTTTAGCAGTGGTTCCGGCAAGTCACCTTTTTCATGCTTGGATCCAGCAGTAAAATATTCAAGCCACAAATTGGAAATATTTTCAGTTACACCAGAATCCTGTACTTTTTTACCATCCACCTTCATTATACTGTTAAACACAAAATCACCTGTCTTTGTAGCCAGCCAAATATCCCCAATTTCATTGAACCATGTTGTATTTTGATCCTGCTTTGCCGCGTTCCTGTCCCGCCAGGTAATACGCGTTTGCACCTTAAAATAATCGCTCAACAGCGCATGGTACATCCCGGAAAAACGCCAGCCGCAGAGCAGGTAAACAGCACCTGTATTCTTTAATACGCGCTGGCTTTCCTGCAGCCATTTATTATTCCACGTATAATATTCCTGGAGAGTCATTTTTCGGCCCTGGGTACCTATGTCACGCCAGGGACTCACCGGCGGAGCCGTTAGCACCAAATCTATAGAATTGTCCGGCAAACGTTTTAAACCATCCAGTGCATCCGCCAGGAATAGTCCTTCTTCCATGGTATCGGGGGTCATGGCAATATCATCTGCTTTGCGTATGGCCGGCAGATAACGGTTCAAATCATCCACCGTTAAACCGGGATAGGGCTCCAGCGGATTGGTGAACAAGGGGTTTAATTGTTCTTTTTCGGTTCTTGCCACGGGAAAATTTACACGCTTCAATTGTCATGAATACACGTTTTCAATAAAGATTATTGACATTCCTCAAATCCCACAGCAAATTCAAATCATGATGTTAAAACCAAAAGTGTTATTTGTATGCACTGGTAATTCCTGTCGTTCCCAGATCGCTGAAGGCATTATGCGAGATAAAGCAGGAGATCGCTATGAAGTTTTCAGCGCAGGGAGTCATCCTTCCCGTGTCAATCCTATGGCCATTAAGGTTATGGAAGAATGGGAAATCGATATTTCACATCACACATCGGATCCTATCGATTATTACCTGGATAAGGGTATAGACACCGTAATTACTGTATGTGATAATGCCAACCAAGCCTGCCCGACGTTTCCCGGAGATGTAGAACGCCTGCACTGGAGTATCAATGATCCATTTGCTGGCTGGGATGCCAATGATGAATATTTGGATGCCTTTCGCGCAACACGCGAAACTATATTCCGGCGCATTGAAAAATTTTTAGATAGCAGAACAAACGACTAATCCACAGGGATGAATAAATACCGCTGGTTATTTATTTTTCTCCCAAGTTTTATCGCAGGACAAATTCTCATTACAGAGATCATGTATGACTTGGATGGTTCTGACTCGCCCAATGAATTTGTAGAAATATATAATCTTTCAGTTGCCGATTCAGTTGATCTTACCGGCTGGCAGATCATTGACCGTTCCTACGCAGATGACTTGGTGGATTCCGGTTATGGTCTTTTTATTCCTCCAGGTTCTTACGGATTGATCTTTGAGGGCGATTATAATTTCAACACTGGTATTTACGCTGATTCCATCCCGGCGGGTGTTGTGCTGATCAAAGTGGATGACTCCAGTATCGGCAATGGACTTTCTACCAGTGATTCCCTGTTTCTTATTTCAGCTACTGGTGTTGTACAAGATTCCGTTGGCTGGACAGACATCGCGGCAGATGGCTATTCCATTGAAAAAGTTCGGGTTGAATTTCCAAACACGCCTGCAAATTGGCTATCAAGCACAGATTCATTGGGAACGCCCGGCAATATCAATAGCGTGGAGCCATTGACAATTGATGGAGAGCTGATTGCTGATTCATTGATAGCAGACCCATCCGTTGCCGGCATTAATGAAACTATTACTATTCAAGGCTACGTTACCAATAGCGGCCGCACGAGCATTTCAGGTGATGTTGAAATACGAGACGGAATTGATATCCTGGAGTCCATTTTTATCAGCTCATTAAATGAATTGGATACGACAGCATTCTCTGCAGTTGTAGGTCCTTTTGCTTCTGGGGTTCATGAGTTGGATGCTGATTTTGTTGTCAGCGGTGACCAGGATACAACCAATAATTTATCCTCCGTTTCATTTGGTGTTCGATATCCGGAAGGGATCATTACATTAAATGAGTTTTTACCCTATCCTGAAAGCGGTGCGGCAGAATTTGTAGAATTGGTTTATCATGGTGATGAATTACTTTCACTTGCAGGCTGGGGCATTGCCGATCAATCAGCTTCCCCGGCATTATTTGGCAATGTGATCATTTTAAATCAAAACTATATCGTAGTCAGTGGTGATTCATCTTTATTCCAGCAAACACCCGATACCAGCTTATTCTTGACACCGCTCTCTTCATTCCCGGTATTGAACAACAGCGGCGACGTAATTCGCCTTTACGATCCATTTAATACATTGATTGATTCATTAACCTATTCCAGCAATTGGGAGTATGGCCGGGGCCAATCCATGGAAAAAATATTTACTGATCTCATTTCTGCAGATTCAGCAAGCTGGCTGCCAGCTGCAGCAACCAGCGGGAGTACGCCGGGATCGCGAAATTCTGTAATGCCCTGGCCCATGGATGGCGCAATTGATTTTGCTCATATAAGTTATTCCCCGATCGTACCGTCTCAAACCGATTCTATCCAACTGACAATTCCTGTGATAAATGCCGGGCAAAATGCCCTTTCCGGTTATATATACATTGAATACAACGAAGAGGAATTGGCCAGCGTGGAAGTGTCGATCACAACTCCCGGGGATACAGTTTTATCTACATTAACTATACCGCCAGTGCCTGTCGGGGTTAATGTGTTGTTCCTGGCCCTGGACGTTTTGAATGACGGTAATACAGACAACAATGCCGATACTATTTTGATCAAAATTCGTTTTCCCTTTGGAACAATCCGGCTGAATGAATTCATGTCTAGGCCCAATAATGATCAAATAGAATTCATCGAACTGGTCAGTTTTGGTACCTTTGATTTATGGAATTGGTCTTTTAGCGATAACAGTCAGCAGGGAAAAAATATCATGAATATTCTGGTTACAAACGGCGATTATATTGTCATCGCCGCCGACTCCAGTTTATATCCCCTGGAAAACAGCGGGGCTCATTTTATCGTGCCAGCTGATGGCTGGCCAGCATTAAACAATTCCGGGGACGCCATTTTTCTATATGACCTTACCGGCAGTATTATCGATTCTTTGCGCTATGATGCAAGCTGGCCGCTGACGGACGAAGTATCCACTGAAAAGCTGCGGTCGGAATTTGATTCGTTTAATCTTGGAAACTGGTCATTATCCACAGATACAACTGGCGGAACTCCTGGTAGTGCAAATTCAGTAACATTATTTGACCTGGACGGTGCCCTACTGCAAGATTCCATCCGCCATCAACCGCTTTATCCCAGAAAAGACGAAACGGTTATTGTATTTACTTCTATTGTGAATATGGGAGTTACAGAGTTCTCCGGTTCTATTGCCCTGGCCATTGATGGAGATGAATTTGGAACGTCTGTATTTCCGAGCATTGCAGTCGGGGATACATTGAATTATGCTTTGGAATTCGGCCCGCTGGTTTCCGGTTATCATGGTGTTGAACTGCTTTTGAATATTGCCGGTGATGAAAATATTTCCAATGATGTTGCCCGTGATTCAATACTGGTCAGTTATGATTTTGGCTCTGTAATGCTGAATGAATTCCTGGCGATCCCAGACTCTACACAAACGGAATTTGTGGAACTTGCAGCCATTGATGCTGTGCGTATGGATCATTGGGCGATCAGTGATAATAGCGCGTCCTTAAAGAAATTCAGTTTCAGTGAAACTAGTGAGAATCAATTGATGGTTTTGGCAGCTGATTCTATAATTACTGAATATATACCTGATGCTGCCCAATGGCAAATTCCCAGTGGTGGTTTACCGGGATTGAATAATACCAGTGATGGTATATATTTATTCGACATGACCGGTAAGGTTATTGATTCATTGGTCTATACCCCAGATTGGGGCATTGTTGAAAACCGTTCCCTGGAAAAATATCGTTCTGAATTTGAATCCGGTGATTCTTCCCGCTGGGCTGTTGCCGTAAATGAAACAGGACAAACACCCGGCGAAAAAAACAGTGTGTATTATGAGGAACTGTCAAAGTCAGGACAACTGATCCTGGAACCCAATCCATTTTCACCAGATGGAGACGATTTTGATGACGTGCTTTATATAAAATACAAACTACCGTTTGAATATGGACTGATTTCCATCCAAGTCTTTGATGTGATGGGACGAACGATCGCGGTGCCTTACTGGAACATGTATACCGCCCAGGAAAATATCTTAACATGGAACGGCAAGCGTGATAATGGTGAACCGGCACGAATGGGCCCATACATCATTAAAGTAAAGGCAAAGGATACCGCCAGCGGTAAAACCTGGGAAGATATCCAAACGGTTGTACTGGCCAAAAAACTGTAAATCTCAATTTAATTGATTTATAAATAATACTGAATTTGTTCCTTGTTTTTAAAGACAGATAAAACTTATTCTTTCCTGTTCTTTTTTCAATTCTTTCTACAATAATAAGAGGTTAAATCGAGATGAGAAATTTTGATTCAGAAATCATAAAAGATAAATGCCAGCTATACGGGCTCGTTACACTGCGGGTTCTTATCGGCTGGCATTTTTTATATGAGGGCATTTCCAAGTTAATCAACCCCTATTGGTCATCGGCCGCTTACCTGCTGGACTCTAAATGGCTCTTATCCGGTCTTGCAACAACAATCGTTTCCAACCCAACCCTGCTGGGAATATCAGATTACGTAAATATGTGGGGACTGACGCTTGTGGGCGCTTCATTATTACTGGGGTTATTCAGCCGCTATGGCGCTTTGGCCGGTATGGTGCTTGTACTGCTATACTATTTATTTGCACCGCCTCTTTTAGGATTGGAATACGGGCGGCCGGGAGAAGGCAGTTACCTTATAGTAAATAAAAACCTGATAGAAGCCTGTGCCCTCTGGGTACTCTTTTCATTTCCCACAAGTCATATCATTGGTTTGGACAGATTTTTCGCCAAACCTGAATCAAATTAAAAGGAGTTGGTCATGAGTGAGCAAACAAATCAGCAAAACAAACCCAATTTAGAACGCCGTGACTTGATCAAAAGCCTGGCCACTGTTCCGGTTTTAGGCTTATTCTTTGTTAACCTCTGGCGGAAGATGCGCCGGGACGCTCTAAAAAAATCAAACTTATTGTCTGACCTAGTCCAGGAAAAATCGGCTCCGGCTGTAATTGAAAAAATGTCAGACAGTCGTCATCTCAATATCGGGATAATCGGTTATGGCGGCCGCGGCCATCACCTTGTGCGCGGGGCTGGTTTCGCACCACCAAGCTGGACGCAAAGAGCATCAGAAAATGCACAAAAAAATAAACTGGATAAAGGTTTTGCAACCTATATGTCACAAGAGGATTTGAACTGTTCTTTGGTTGGCGTCTGCGATCTTTTCGACGTTCGTGCCGAGGAAGGAATTGCAGCATCAAAGAACGAAACACGCCCTGGTGGAAAACCAACATCAACAGCTATACGCTATGATCATTACAAAGAATTGTTAGACAATGATGACATTCATGCCGTTATCGTAGCCACGCCGGACCACTGGCATTCACGTATTACCATTGATGCCGCCGAAAAGAAAAAACATGTATATTGCGAGAAAGGGCTCACCCGTACGTTTGAAGAGGCGGTCAAAGTTTATGATAAGGTTAAAGAAACCGGCATCAAATTGCAGTTGGGCCATCAGAACCGCCAGGTAGAGGCAAATGAAAAAGCAAAAAAAATTATCGACCAAGGCTTGCTGGGCCCAATCAACCTGGTTGAGATTGCCACCAACCGTAATTCCCCATGGGGTGCCTGGGTGTGGGACATTCATCCCCAGGGCAACGCAAAAACCATTGATTGGAAAACCTTCCAAGAACCATGTTCAAACAAAATCCCTTGGGGTGATGGTAAAGAAGCCTTAAGACGATTCTTTAGATGGCGTTGCTGGTTCGATTATGGCACGGGTTTATCTGGAGACCTCCTTTCTCATGACTTTGATGCAATTAACCAAATTATGGAAATTGGAATTCCTAAATATGCATCCTCTACAGGTGGTATATATTATTATACAAAGGAACGCAATCCGGAATATGAACGAGACGTACCTGATGTATGGAACGCTACCTTTGAATATCCTGATAAGAACCTGACCCTGCTATACAGTGCCACCCTATCCAGTAATAATCCACGGGGGAATCGAATCATGGGCCATGATGCATCCATGCAGATGGGTGGTCAAAGCGGTGGTGGATCCGTTCATGGTTTCGTTGTTACCGCAGATTCTGAATCCACCCAATACAGGGAACGGCTCGAAAGCGGTGTAATTAATCCCCAATACCCGATCTATACTTACTCACCGGGATCCAAACAGATTGATGGAGTTACCTCCGCCACTTCCCGTTACTTTGCTAATAAAGGACTGCTGTACACCTATCGCGAGGGCAAGCGCGTGGACCCAACCCATCTGCATATCAAGGATTGGCTGGACTCGATCCGCAATGACGGCACGCCCAAGTGCAATGTTGAGGTGGCTTTTCATGAAGCAGTGACTTGTGCTATGGCGACAGAATCTTATAAAACCGGTCGGCGAGTGGAGTGGGATCCGGTAAACCGCAAGTTGATCTAAAACAACCAGGATAACCATATGACAAACAAGTTTCAATTCGGAATCATGATGTTTCTCCAGTACGCCATCTGGGGATCATGGACAACTGCCCTAGGCGCCCACTTGGATAAAATCGGATTTTCCGGGAGTGAGATCGCTGCAATCTATGGTTGTATGTGGCTCGGTTGTATTGCGGCTCCTTTTGTAGGCGGGCAGATAGCAGACCGCCTCATGCAGACACAGGTGTTTTTAGGTATCGCACACCTTGCCGGAGCGGCGTTTCTCTATTTAACGGCTGTGCAGCAGGAATTCAGTTCCATGTGGACATGGATGCTTGTGTATTGTCTCTTCTACGCCCCGACTTTGGCTTTGACCAATTCCATTTGTTTTCGGCATTTAAAAAATGCCGAGGAAGAATTCGGCAAAGTGCGTATGTGGGGTACTGTGGGCTGGATTGCTGTGGGCTGGATGGTGACTTTTATGCGCAGTACATGGCAGACGGAAAATTGGTCCGGAGGCAGTGACTTGCTTATGTTTGCATGTATCACATCTGCGATCATGGGTGTTTTTTGTTTCAGTTTACCCAAAACACCGCCTGTGGCCAGCAAACAAAATCCCTTGGCATTTTTGGAAGCTTTGTCGCTCTTGAAGGATAGAAATTTTCTGATATTTATGCTTGCTTCTTTTGTTGTAACAACTGAACTGCAGTTTTACTATATCCCCACTGCGCCATTTTTATTGGACATGGGTGCCGAAGAGGCTTGGATCACAGCCATTAAAACTGTAGCGCAGATCGCTGAAGTGGTAGTCCTTTTATTTTTGCTCCATGTTTCCATTAAAAAACTCGGTGTCAGGGTTACCATGGTTATTGGTATGCTTGCCTGGCCCATCCGCTATTTCCTGTTTATGGTACCCAATTTACCGGTTATCATTTCCTCGCTGACGCTACATGGATTTGGTTATGCATTCTTTTTTGTAACCTCCCAGATCTATGTTAATATGAAAGCCAAAGATGATATACGTGCCTCCGCCCAGGCGATGCTTACCTTTTTCACTTTGGGGGTCGGCAATTATCTCGGCACATTATTCACTGGATACATTTGGGATACATTCAAAACCCCGGCTGGAGATACAATCTGGTGGAAATTTTTCCTTATCCCGGCATCATTGTGTACCATTGTTGCTTTTATTTTCCTGCTGTTCTTTAAAGATGATACAAGCACATCTGACGCTGACTTAAGAAAAATATAGATAAGATATATGTCCGTTAAGAGATTAGGAATCGGATTCATTGGCGGTGGTTTCATCACCCGTTTTCACATCCAATCTTTGATCGGTGTTCGGGATGTGGATGTTATAGGCGTTATGTCCCGCACCAAAGCGTCGGCGGAAGAATCAGCAGCGCTGGCGAAATCAATTGGCGTGGGAGATAATGCAAAAGCTTATGACACCATCACCGAGATGATTGCAGATCCAGCTATAAATGCGTTTTGGGTATGTTCGCCCAATTTCGCCCGCATTGAAACATTCGAAGAAATTGCCGCTGCTATATCTTCCGGAAAAGGTGAACTGATTGGTGTAACGTGTGAGAAACCGTTAGGACGAAATGTGGAAGAAGCGCAAAAAGTTTGTGAACTTACCAAAAGTGTGGGACTCCTGGATGGCTACCTGGAAAACCAGGTTTTTTCACCTTCAATCACACGGGGGAAGGAAATAGTCTGGGCGCGCGGTGCCGCCACTACCGGTAGGCCCTATTTAGCTCGTGCAGCGGAAGAACACAGCGGTCCCCACATGCCCTGGTTCTGGGAAGGTTCGCTCCAAGGCGGCGGAGTGCTCAATGATATGATGTGCCATTCCGTGGAAGAAGCACGCTTCATGCTAACTGAACCTGGGAAACCCCGGGACTCACTCACCGCAGTCAGTATTAGCGCCCATATGGATTGCCTGAAATGGCAGCGGCCTGAATACGCCAAAATCTTATCAGACAACAGCGGTGGAGAGACCGATTATTTAAAACGTCCTTCCGAAGATTTCGCCCGGTCATTGATTGAATATTTGGATGAGGATGGGAATAAACTGATCGTTGAAACAACCACATCCTGGTGTTTTGTCGGCGAAGGTTTGCGCTTGAGCATGGAACTGTTCGGCCCGGAATATTCCATGTTCGTTAATACGCTTGATTCGGACCTTAAAGTATTCTTCAGCCGTAAGGTCACCGGCGCTGAAGGGGAAGACCTCGTGGAAAAACAAAATGCTGAATCAGGCGGCATGCCCGTGGTGAGCAATGAAGCGGAAGCTTATGGCTATACGGCTGAAAATCGCCACATGGTGGAATCATTCCTGGCAGGGAAGCGGCCGGAAGAAAATTTTGATGACGGCCTGGATGTAACACGCCTGCTCATGGCTGCCTATATGAGCGCTGAACAAGGCAAAACCATCCAATTACCCAATACAGCAATAGAAACATTCATTCCCGCAGTAGCCCGCGGTGAATGGAATCCAAAAGGTTGAAAATGAAAAAACAGATTTTATTCTTCATGGCTATTTTTATGATCGCTAGTTCCGTAAATGCCGAATGGACTGTCCTTTTTGACGGTGAAAAAGTCAACGGTCTCCGGGGTTATAAACAAGCGGGGCTGCCAGACTCCTGGGCAATCGTGGACGGCACCATGAAAACGATTCCCGGACATGGGGTTGATCTCATCAGTGAAGATGTTTACAAAAATTTTGAATTGGAATTGGAATGGAAAGTGGCAGAAGGAGGCAACAGTGGCATTTTTTATTTTGCTACGGAAGAAGGGGATTATATTTGGCAGTCTGCCCCTGAAATGCAGGTGTTGGATGATAAAAAACATTCAGATGGAAAAAATAAACTCACTTCAGCCGGTGCACTTTACGCCATGATTGCTCCACCAAAAAGTGTTGTAAATCCTGTGGGAGAATTCAACAAGGTTCGGATAAAAGTGAAAGACAACCATGTGGAACACTGGCTGAACGGCATCAAGGTTGTGGAATACGAATACCAGAGTGATGACATGTGGGCTTTGGTTGCCAAAAGTAAATTCAAAACCATGCCTCTTTTTGCCAAAGCCAGCGCAGGACACATAGGCCTGCAACACCACGGCGAAGAGGTCTGGTATCGCAATGTGCGGATCAGAAAATTAAATTGAACCGCCGGGATTTCATAAAAAAAACAGCAGTTATTACAGGAGGACTGGCTTTTTCAAGATTGGACAGTGCAATGCTTTTAGGATCTAACCAACCATTGCCATTTAAAATATCGCTGGCCGAGTGGTCCCTCCACCGTACCATCCAGAATGGAGATTTAGATCATCTCGATCTTTGCAAAGTCGCGAAAAATGACTTTGGGCTGGATGCAGTTGAATATGTGAATTCCTTCTTTCTTGATAAGGCTCAGGATCAATCTTATCTAAAAGAAATGAAACAGCGAGCAGATAATTTGGGTGTAAAAAGTTTGCTCATCATGTGTGATAATGAGGGCAGTCTGGGTGACCCTGATCCAGTTGCCCGAACAAAGGCAGTGGAAAACCATTATAAGTGGATTGATGCTGGAAAGTACCTTGGATGCTATTCCATCCGTGTAAACGCCCAAAGTGAAGGTGAATATGATGAACAGATGAAACTGGCTGCTGATGGCCTGAGTCGATTGACAGAATACGGTGCCAACAACGATATTAATGTAATTGTAGAAAACCATGGAGGGCTTTCTAGCAATGGCAAATGGCTTTCCGGTGTTATAGATATGGTTAACCACTCTCATTGTGGTACGCTACCCGACTTCGGAAACTTCTATCTTGGAACTTGGGAAGATAAAGGAAATGACTGGTATGACCGCTACTTGGGAATGGAAGAACTTATGCCTTACGCCAAGGCGGTCAGTGCCAAGAGTCACGAGTTTGATGATGAGGGAAATGAAATAAATACAGATTTTTATACAATGATGAACATTGTCCTGGATGCCGGCTACAACGGTTATGTAGGCATAGAGTATGAAGGCAGTGTCCACAGTGAAATGGAAGGTATTCGTCTTACCCATGAACTATTGAAAAAAGTGAGAGCTTCCATTCAATAATTTTTACCCCGTAATTGGCCATTTTATCTTTTTTACTGTTACGAGCTAGTAACATGTCCAAACAGTTATTTTGGCAAAAAAAGCTGTAAATTCGCAAGATTTAAAAATTGCAAGAGAGGTTCAAATGCGTTATCTAATTAC
>Ga0208896_1000339_pt1 | contig 25812 bp, 28 predicted proteins | sample ETNtaG_27_FD_185778 | JGI IMG/M metagenome (GOLD analysis project Ga0208896, IMG submission 185778) | Marine microbial and viral communities from oxygen minimum zone, Eastern Pacific Ocean - ETNP201406SV63 (SPAdes) (version 2) | ecosystem: Environmental > Aquatic > Marine > Oceanic ... | reverse complement strand
GAGCATGAATTGGGACAGCACACCAGCGTTAATTCTCATCTCAACTCGGTGATGTTTTCAGAACAATTTAATGCTGAATATGAAACAACATTACCTTTAATTTCAAATTATTATAGTGAGATAGGCTCCAATAAAGCCCTTTATAGCGCATTCCAAAGACTGCAAGATAGCGACTTAAATGTTCAGCAAAAACATATCGTTAAAGAATCTATAAAGAGTTTTGAACTTTCTGGCGTTTCTCTTGAAGGCGAGGATTTTGATCGGTTTAAGGCAATAAAGGAAGAACTAAGCTTGTTAAACAATCAGTTTTCAAAGAACGTTCTACAGTCAACAAATGAATGGAATAAAACAGTTACTACTGAAGAACTCAGTGGATACTCTGAAACTGAATTAGCCAAGGTAATGACTAGCGAAGGTTACTGTTTAAATCTTCAAATTCCAGTATACATTGATGTAATGACTTATGCTAACAACAAATCATTAAGGGAAGAGATTTATCGTGCTTATATTTCTAGAGCCTCTGATGTTGGTCATACTTCAAAAAAGTTTGATAATCGAGGCGTTATGAATAAAATTTTAAATCTAAGGAGTGAGCTTGCAGAGCTTCTAGGATTTAGAAATTACGCAGAATTGTCAGTCGAGCCAAAGATGGTGAATTCACCAGCCGAAGTGGTTGATTTTTTAAATGAGCTTATTGAGTCTTCGAAAGGGCAAGCTATTAGCGAGATGGAGGAACTTGAAGACTTTGCAGGACATAAGCTAGCGCCCTGGGATTTGATGTATTACTCAGAAAAACTTAAGCAGCAGAAGTTTGGTTACAAGCGTTCTGATTTAACTCCATATTTTCCAGAGGAAAGCGTATTAAAAGGGCTATTTACAACCATTGAAATGCTTTATGGAATCAGTATATCTGTCGTATCTGAAAAAACTTACCATAAAGATGTAAAAGTACTTGAGCTTTCTGACACAAGTGGCGCAATTGGGCGAATTTTTTTGGATACTTATGCCAGAGAAAATAAGCGTGGAGGTGCCTGGATGTCAGATTATCAGGGTCCTTATAACGGATCTCTCCCGATTGCTTTTGTGGTTTGCAATTTAAATTCTCCAATGAATGGAAAACCTGCTCTATTTGAGTTCGATGAAATTGTCACTCTGTTTCACGAATTTGGCCATGCACTGCATCACATCTTAACAAAAGTCCCTTACCCTTGTGCTGCAGGAATAAATGGAGTGCCTTGGGATGGTGTCGAGTTGCCAAGTCAGTACATGGAATTTTTTTGTTATGAAAAAGAAGTTATCAATTGTCTATCTAGTCATTGGCAAACAGGTGAAATATTGCCTGAAGAATTGTTCAGAAAAATTGTCGCATCAAAGAATTTTCAGTCTGGTTTGCAAATGCTAAGGCAATGTGAGTTTGCTTTGTGGGATATCCTTACACATATGACAAATAATGATACTTATGATGTCCTAAGTGATGTTAGAGAGAAAACATCACTGATGCCTGTTATTGATGAAAATCGCTTTTTGAATTCTTTTTCCCATATTTTTAGTGGTGGTTATGCTGCAGGTTACTATAGCTATAAATGGGCTGAGGTATTGGCTGCTGATGCCTACGATTACGTAATTCAAAATGGCGGTATGGGTTCTAAGGCCGCTAAACAATTCAGAGAGAATATTCTCGAAGTAGGAGGGAGTAGAAACTTTATGCAGCAATATAAGAAATTTAGAGGAAAAAAACCTGAAATAAATGGCCTTCTAAGAGCATCAGGAATTACTTAGTACTTTAGTGAAACACTCGGTAAAATAGCATTTCATGTATCGCTAATGTCTTTTAAGAATGATTAAATATTTATTAGGTGTGATTACTGCATTGGCCATCATCGGTGGCGCCTTAGATTTTGATTCAGATGAAGAGAGTTGGAGGCTAATTATTAATAAGAAGCAGGTTTTATCTAGTGTTCAAGATGGAACAATACGCATATTTAATCAAGGGAAAAAAATACTCTCTAGCTCTGATGCGATAGAAACATCCACATTAACTGTCGAGAATTAAATCTATAGTCAGTCTATCTTTGACAATACGATAGAGCCGTTTGTGCCTCCAAAACCAAATGAGTTTGATATTGCGTGATTAATTTTCATTTCCCTGGCTTGATTGGCAGCGTAGTCAAGGTCGCATTTAGGGTCTTGGTTAAATATGTTGATTGTAGGTGGTGCAATCTGATCCCTTATTGCAAGTGCTGTAAATATCGCCTCAATCCCTCCAGCGGCACCTAACAGATGACCAGTCATCGATTTTGTTGAACTCATAACAATATTTTTTGCATGAGATCCTAGCGAAAGCTTTGCAGCACTAGTTTCAGCAATATCTCCGGCAGGAGTAGAGGTGCCGTGAGCGTTAATATAGTTTATTTGGGTAGCATTAATCCCGGCATTATTAAGAGCATTATTCATACACCTAGAAGCGCCTTCTCCACCTTCAGACGGTAATGTCATATGATAAGCGTCACCACTCATTCCATAACCTGAAACTTCAGCGTAAATTTTAGCCCCCCTCTTTTTTGCATGTTCGTATTCTTCTAGAACCATCACTCCAGCACCATCTCCAAGAACAAATCCATCTCTATCAATATCCCATGGCCTTGAAGCTGTTTGAGGATCATCATTACGGGTTGAAAGTGCACGAGCTGCAGCGAAACCGCCCAGACCACAATCAGTTGTAGACATTTCGGTTCCTCCAGCAATCATTACGTCTGCGTCACCATATTCAATAATTCTAGAGGCATCACCAATATTATGTGTGCCAGTTGTGCAAGCAGTCACGATGGCAAAATTTGGCCCCTTTAAGCCATATTTTATGGATAAGTTTCCTGACACCATGTTGATGATAGAGGAGGGTACGAAGAATGGAGAAATTCTTCTAGGACCCTTGTCTCTAAAAAGATTAGTAGTTTTTTCAATAGTTTGGAGGCCACCGATGCCTGCTCCTATCGCTACGCCTATCCTCTCTGCATTTTTGTTGGTAATCTCTAGGCCGCTATCTTCAATTGCTTGAATTCCTGAAGCCACACCATAATGAATAAAAATATCCATTTTTTTTGCATCTTTTGGGTTAAGATATGAGGAGATATCAAAGTTTTTTACTGATCCACCAAACTTAACTGTTTGTAATTCTGTATCAATATTTTCAAGTGAGGCAATACCAGAGACGCCATTTATAATATTGTTCCATGATTCTTCTACATTTAAACCAACTGGGCAGACCATTCCTAACCCTGTAATTACTACTCTTCTATTTTTCATAATAATAAAGTTTAATCATTTTTGGGATAAAAAAAGGCGCTTAATTTACTAAAAAAGCGCCTTCAGGAAAATATTTATTCGAAACTATAGATTTGCATTAATGTAGTCTACTGCTTGCTGAATGGTAGTAATTTTTTCTGCTTCTTCATCAGGAATTTCACAGTCAAACTCCTCTTCTAGAGACATAACCAGTTCAACAGTATCTAGTGAGTCGGCACCTAAATCGTCAATAAAAGAGGCGTTATTGTCAATTTCGCCGCTAACATCAAGTTGTTCACTTACAACCTTGCGTACTCTGTCTTCAATGCTCATTTTAAGTATATTCCTTAGTTGATTAAAAATGTAGTTATTTTATCGTCAAATAGTCGCTTTGTAGCGCTAAATTTTAAATATTTTTTTGATACTTCGTTGGATCTTCGATGCCTGCCTCAACAAAACCGTTACGACGAAGTACGCATGCATCACACTCACCGCAGGCCTCACCGCTACTATTTGCTTGGTAACAGCTTGTCGTGTTTGAGTAGTCTATTCCTAAGCTCAGGCCTTTGGCGATAATTTGCGCTTTGGTGAGACGGATAAGTGGAGTATGTATGTTTAGTTTGTTTCCTTCAATAGATTGTTTTGTTGCAAGGTTAGCCATTACTTCATATGCCTTTATATATTCAGGCCTGCAGTCAGGGTAGCCTGAGTAGTCTAGCGCATTAACTCCGATAAAAATTGATTGCGACTCTAGAACTTCTGCCCAGGCAAGAGCAAATGACAAAAAGATAGTATTTCTCGCGGGCACATAAGTAATAGGAATATCACTTCTTTTTTCATATTTGGGAATATTTAAGTGAGGATCAGTGAGCGCTGAACCACCAATATCTGCTAGAGATATATGCATTATCCGGTGTTCAAGAACGTTAAACTGTTTGGCAATATTTTTTGCAGAGACAAGCTCGAAACTTTGTTTTTGTCCATAATCAAAACTAAGAGCGTAGCAATCAAAGTCTTCTGATTTGGCTATCGCGAGTGTTGTCGTGGAGTCTAATCCGCCAGACAATAAAACAATTGCCTTAGACATTGGCAAGGTTGCCTTTTGTTTCTAGCCAAGATTTTCTGTCAGGGGCGCGTTTTTTTGAGAGCAACATGTCCATTTTTTGGTTTACCTGTAGGGGGTTGTTAAGAGTTAATTGTATTAGGCGCCTGGTGTCAGGCTGCATAGTTGTTTCTCTTAGTTGTTTTGGATTCATCTCACCCAAACCTTTGAATCTTTGTACTTGAATTTTTTGTCTTTTATTTTCTTTTGCGAGTCTCTTTTCAATTGCATCTTTTTCTTTATTATCAAGTGCATAAAAGACCTGTTTTCCGGCGTCAATTCTATAAAGCGGAGGCATTGCAACATAGACATGTCCATCCTTAACTAGTTTAGGAAAATGTTTGACAAAAAGGGCGCATATCAGTGTGGCGATATGGGCACCGTCTGAGTCTGCATCAGCCAAGATACAGATTTTTCCATAACGTAAACCTGACAAATCATTACTGTCAGGTTCAAGACCGATAGCGACACTTATGTCATGGATCTCGTTCGATTCTAGCACCTGTGCGGAGTCAACTTCCCATGTATTGAGAATCTTGCCCCTTAAAGGTAGTATTGCTTGATACTCTTTATCTCTTGCCTGTTTTGCTGAGCCGCCAGCTGAATCTCCCTCAACTAGAAAAACTTCGGTCTGATCAAGATCGCTGCTAGTGCAGTCTGAGAGTTTTCCTGGTAGGGCAGGGCCGCTAACAATTTTTTTACGAACTACTTTCTTTGAGTTTTTAAGTCTTGACTGAGCATTAAGAATAGCTAATTCTGCAATCTTTTCTGCAATGTCAGTGTGTTGATTGAGCCAGAGACTAAATGAATCTTTAACGATCCCAGAGACAAATGAAGCACACTCTCTGGATGAAAGTCTTTCCTTTGTCTGTCCCGTGAATTGCGGATCAAGGATTTTAATTGATAATACAAAGGCAATTTTCTGCCATACATCGTCAGGTGTAAGTTTAATATTTTTAGGGATTAGATTTCTAAATTCGCAAAACTCTTTGAGTGCATCTGTTAGTCCTGATCGTAGACCGTTAACATGAGTGCCACCACCAATAGTTGGTATCAAATTAACATAGCTCTCTGTAGTTATATTAGTGTTATTTTCAGTCCAAGTGAGAGCGCAGTCTAACTGGTCTTCTTTAGATTTAAATGAGGTAACAAATGGTATAGAGGGTAGACATTCAAGTCCATCGAGGGAGGCTTGAAGGTAATCCGTGATGCCATCCTGATAAAGCCATTTGTCCTTGGTGTTGTCCATTTGATTGTCGAAATTAATTTCAAGACCAGGACAAAGAACAGCCTTTGAGCGCAGATTATGGCGGAGCTGGCTGATAGAGAATTTAACTGAGTCAAAATATTTATTATTTGGGGTAAATTTTATTAAAGTTCCAGTATTGCGCTTACCTATCTCTCCAATAACTTCTAGGTCACCAGTTTTTATACTTGAGCTAAATGCCATATAATAATGCTTACCATCTCTCTTAATCCATACCTCGAGCGAACTAGATAACGCATTGACAACAGAAACTCCGACTCCATGTAGTCCACCTGAAAACTGGTACGAATCATTTGAAAATTTACCGCCAGCATGAAGCTTTGTTAAAATAACTTCCACAGCAGTTACACCTTCTTTTGGATGAATATCTACAGGAATTCCTCTGCCATTATCTTCAACCGATACAGAGCCGTCAGGGTGCAGCACAACACTGATTTTGGTTGCATACCCAGAGATAGCTTCATCGACACTGTTGTCCATTACTTCTTGGACGAGATGGTTTGGCCTTTCGGTCTCTGTGTACATGCCTGGGCGTTTTTTGACTGGCTCCAGGCCAGTAAGGACTTCGATAGATGAAGCGTCGTAATTAGACATAGTTTGAAGTTAAATATTTGGCACTCATAATACCAAAAAAAGCCCCAATAATTGGGGCTTTTTTAATTACATAGTCATGAATTTACATCATACCTGGCATGCCGCCGCCCATGCCGCCCATATCAGGCATCGCAGGTGCTGCTGCATCTTGTGGCATATCAGTAACCATCGCTTCAGTAGTAATCATCAGACCAGAGATACTTGCAGCGTGTTGAAGTGCGGCACGTACAACTTTTGTGGGGTCTAAAATTCCCATTTTAAGCATATCACCATACTCCTCAGTGGTAGCGTTGTAACCAAAGTTACCTTTACCTTTAACTACCTCGTTAAGTACAACAGAAGATTCCCCGCCACCGTTGGCGACGATTTGTCTTAGTGGCTCCTCTATGGCGCGTTTACAAATACTAATGCCGACATCTTGGTCGCTATTTTCACCTTTAACTGATTTCAAAGACGAGACAGCACGAACAAGTGCAACACCACCGCCAGGAACAACTCCTTCTTCCACAGCAGCACGTGTAGCATGAAGGGCGTCATCAACGCGATCCTTCTTCTCCTTCATTTCAACTTCCGTGGCAGCACCAACCTTAATCAATGCAACACCACCAGATAGTTTAGCCAGACGTTCTTGAAGTTTCTCCCTGTCATAATCAGAAGAGGTGGCATCAATTTGAGTTTTGATTTGTCCGATACGGCTATCTATATTCTTTTTTGTGCCAGCTCCATCGATAATGGTTGTATTTTCCTTGCCAATTTCTACTCGCTTGGCAGTGCCAAGATGTTCTTCAGTTGTGCCTTCGAGTGAAAGTCCAACTTCTTCTGAGATCACTGTAGCACCTGTTAGAACGGCGATATCTTCTAGAATTGCTTTACGTCTATCGCCAAAACCAGGCGCCTTAACAGCGGCTACTTTAACAATACCACGCATATTATTAACAACCAAAGTTGCTAATGCCTCACCTTCAATATCTTCAGCGATAATTAGTAAAGGTTTGCCAGCTTTTTGAACTGTTTCAAGAACCGGGAGTAAGTCACGGATATTGGCAATTTTCCCGTCATGTAGTAGAATGTATGGAGACTCTAGGTCTGCGGTCATAGATTCTTGGTTGTTAATAAAGTAGGGTGAGAGATAGCCTCGATCAAACTGCATACCTTCTACAACATCTAGTTCGTTTTCTAGTGTCGATCCTTCTTCGACAGTTATAACTCCTTCTTTACCAACTTTTTCCATAGCTTCAGCAATAATATCGCCTACAGAAGTATCTGAGTTAGCCGAAATTGTACCAACTTGCGCAATAGAAGCTGAATCACTACATGGTTGAGATGCTTTTTGCAGTGCTGCAACAATTGACTCTGTTGCTTTATCAATTCCACGTTTAAGATCCATTGGATTCATCCCTGCAGCAACAGATTTGACACCTTCGGATATTAGTGATTGAGCTAAAACTGTTGCTGTCGTAGTTCCATCACCAGCAATTTCGTTAGTTTTTGAGGCTACCTCTTTAACCATTTGAGCGCCCATATTTTCGAATTTACTTTCAAGCTCAATTTCTTGGGCAACTGTAACACCGTCTTTAGTAATGGCTGGCGCTCCGAATGATTTATCGATAACCACATTTCTACCTTTAGGTCCTAGTGTAACTTTTACGGCATTGGCAAGTGTGTTAACACCTGACAACATTAAATCTCTGGCTTCAGGGCCAAATTTTACGTCTTTTACTGACATATCTTATCTCCTCTATTCTTCAATAACTGCAACGATTTCATCTTCACTCATCACTAATAGTTTTTCTTCTCCTACAGTGATTTCTGAGCCTGCATATTGGCCAAACATTACTGTATCGCCAACTTTTACATCTAAAGGGATGATATCGCCTTGGTCGTTTTTCTTACCATTACCTGTCGCTACAACATTACCTCTTGAAGGTTTTTCTGCTGATGAGTCAGGAATTATTAAACCACTAGCGGTTGTTTTCTTTTCTTCTACTCTACGAACGATAACACGATCGTGTAAGGGACGAATTTCCATATTTTCTCCTTGAATGGACAAAAAATAATGTCTTTGAAGGTTTATTATTCTTCTAGACGTTCTTTAAGCTTTTTAATCGCTTTGTTTTCAAGTTGGCGAATTCTTTCAGCAGAAACACCATACTTGTCTGCTAGAGTATGTAGGGTCGCTTTTTCTTCTTTCAAGTACCTTGATTGTAAAATATCTATACTTCTCTCGTCTAGGGAAGAAAGAGCTTGATAAAGCTTGTTTTGTTGGTCTTCTCGGCTTCTATCACTTAACAATAATTGTTCAGGTGTTTGGTTCTGGTCTGCAAGGTATTGTTCTGGCGTGTAACTATCTTCATCATCATGAATTTCAAATGCTACGTCATTCAACTGAAGTCGTGACTCCATTTCAATAACGTCTTGTTTTCTTACACCTAAGTCATTTGCAATCTTCTCGGCTTGATCATTTGTAAGAGAGGTATAAATGTGTGCTTTAGCTTGCTTAAGTTTGAAAAAAAGTTTTCGTTGAGCTTTCGTTGTAGCAATCTTAACGATTTTCCAATTTTTGAAAATGTATTCATGAATTTCAGCACGAATCCAGTAAACCGCAAAGGAAGATAATCTGACTTTCTTGTAAGGGTTAAATCGTTTAACAGCCTTCATCAGGCCAATCGTGCCTTCCTGTATAAGGTCAGCTTGTTCTAAGCCGTAACCTTTGTAGCCATGAGCAATAAAAGCAACAAAGCGCATATGTGCAAGTACCAGCTTTCTAGCGGCTGACAGGTCGCCGTTATCATAAAGCTCAATGGCCAGACTATACTCCTCCTCTGGAGAAAGAATTGGAGGGTACTTTTGTACCTCTAGGCCTCCAGCCATATTTTGCAAAGATAGCGCGTATTCACTCATAATTATTTGCTAAATTCATTTTTCAGAGATAAATTATACCAAAATATCTCGTTATATCAATTTATTAAGTAATTTTTTGTACTTTATTGATTGTTTACTATTTGATAGCATAGATCTCTCAAAAGTCTTATCTGGTCTGCAAATAATGATTTCTAAATCACTCAAGGCAATATCAAAATCCTCATTAATTACGAGATAATCGTAGTTTTTAAAGTGCAACATCTCATTTTTTGCGTTAGCCATTCTTTTATTGATTGTTGGTTGGTCATCTTGCGCTCTTTGTTGGAGGCGCTTTTTAAGGTCTTCTTTTGAGGGTGGCAAGATAAAAATACTAACAGCATTAGGAAACTTTTTTTTGACTTGATTTGCACCTTGCCAGTCAATTTCTAGAATTACACTTTGTCCTTTTTTGAGCTGGTATTTGATTGATTCTATAGCTGTTCCATAATAGTTATCAAAAACTTTTGCATACTCAACAAAGGCATCATTATTTATCATTTTATTGAATTTATTCAGAGAAATAAAATAATAACTAATTCCGTTAATTTCTTCTAGTCTTGGATTGCGAGTTGTATGAGAAACTGAGACACAAAGACTGTCATTTCTTTTAATTAATTCTTCAACAAGTGAGGTTTTCCCACAACCGGAAGGAGCTGAAATAATATACAAGCTTGACATAATTATTTAGGAATATATCCTTCGATTAAATCTAAATTATCACTATCAAAAAAATATTTTTCCATTTGATCTTTGAGATAATTTTGAGAAGAGTCTTCAAGCAGATTTAAATTATTTTCATTAATAAGCATAGTTTGGTGGTTTAGCCACATTTGCCATGCCTCTCTAGATACATTTTCTAGTATCATTTTCCCTAGTTTTCCAGGGTAGGGCGCTCGATCAAGTGCTTCCAATTCCTTATTCAATTTAATACACAAAAGCGTTGTCATATTTTATTTATCCTGATTCCCATTAAGTATAAACTTGAAAAATATATTAGAACCGAGATAAGTATTGTTTTTGAAATCATCGTGATTCTATCAAGAGCCATAGACTGTAAGTAGCTCTCTATATTTGTTGAGGTAAAGTAAACATACAATGCCATTATAATGCTTGCAATAATAACTTTAAATAGCATTATGAAAAATTCGCTATTCAGTTTAAAAATAGATTGTTTGCGTAAATAATAATACAAAAATGCTGCATTTAGAAGAGCTGAAATTGAGGTTGCTGAGGCTAATCCGACGTGACCATAATAATAAGCTAGGATTACATTAAGAAAAATATTTGAAACCATTGCTACTATTCCTGCCTTGACAGGTGTTTTAGTGTCGCCCCTGGAAAGAAAGACTGGAGCAAGAATCTTGATTGCTATAAAAGCCAGTAAACCTGCGCCATAGGCTTTAAGACTTAATGACGACTGTTTTGCTGCATATTGGTCGAATTCTTGATATTGAAAAAGTGTAATTATAAGTTCTTCAGACAACATAACCAAGCCAACACAAGAAGGCAGACCTAACAAAAGAGCATAAAGCAGCGCTTTATTGATAGTATTTGTAAACTCTTTTGTGTTGTTTTTTGCATAATAATGACTCAATTTTGCTAAAGCTACAGTTGCGAGGGCAATCCCAATTAGCGCCAAAGGCAGCTCCAATAATCGGTCTGAGTAGTACAACCAGGAAACACTTCCTGCAATAAGCGTTGAGGCAATCATAGTATCAATGAGCAAGTTTATTTGTGATACCGAAACACCAAACAGTGCAGGTATCAGACGCTTCTTTAGGGTTGTAAGCGCTTCGTGATGTCCAAACTGCAACCTTGGCAAACGTTTGATTTTGATCAAGAATGGTATTTGAAAGAGTAGCTGAGCAAAACCACCAATTAACACCCCCCAAGCAAGAGCTATAATGGGGGTTTCCATGTATTGAGACAAAAATATAGCGCTAAGTATTAATGAAATGTTTAACAGAACAGGGGTAAATGCTGGAACACTAAAATTGTCATAAGTATTCAATATAGCACCTGATAGGGCTGTTAAAGATATCAATAAAAGATAGGGGAAGGTAATTCTTAGCATATCGGATGCTAAATAAAATTGCGTTGTATCGGATTTAAAATAAAAACCCCAAGCAAAGAGAAATATCACAATCGGGGCTAGTAGCACTGCAATAGTTGTGATCAGGATTAGTATAGTAAATAATCTAGTACCAATATGATTAATAACTAATTGAACTTCTACTTCAGATTTATTAGCCTTACTGTCAGCCAATATAGGTATAAAGGCCTGAGAAAAGGCTCCTTCTGCAAACAGTCTTCGAAAAAAATTAGGTATACGAAAGGCTACTAAGAAGGCGTCTGAAAGTCCGTTTGCGCCAAAATACTTGGCTATGAAAAAGTCACGCACTAGGCCCAAAATACGTGATATAAGAGTCATTACAGTTACAACACTGCTAGACTTTAATAAAGATTTTTCCATTATAAAAAAGAGCTTTTAATTACTCGTCCCCTGGACCACGCATGATTCCTACTCGAGAATTTCTTATACATTTAATAAATTGCATAACTTCGCGACTATCTGATTCAGAGTTTTCTAGCTCTTTTAGTGCGTGATCTAATAGTCTTCCTTGAGATTCACGATATACAACTTTGAAAGCTCGCTTAATAGAGGCAATTGAACTTGCACTAAAGCCTCTTCGTTTCATTCCTACTGTATTTATACTTCTTATTTTTGGTTGCACACCAGAAGCGACCATATAGTCTGGAACATCTTTGTTGATATGACTCCCCATTCCAGCATAGGTATGACTACCAACATTGCAAAACTGTTTAACTAGTACAAATCCTCCTAGAATAGCCCAATCAGAGATATGGACATGTCCGGCAAGTGAAGCGTTATTAGACATGATAATATGGTCACCTAATTGACAGTCGTGAGCAATGTGAACATAAGACATTAGCATATTATTAGAGCCAATTCTAGTGAGTGAGTTTTCTTTTTCGGTTCCACGATTTATTGTGCAAAATTCTCTAATAAGATTATCATTGCCAATAACCAAATTACTTTCCTGTCCATCTTCATAGGTAAGATCTTGTGGATCTCCTCCAATTGAGGCAAATGAATATATATGATTATTCCTGCCTATCTTTGTTGGCCCAGTGATAACAGCATGAGAATCAATAACAGTCCCTGCATCAATTTCTACATGTTTGCCAATAACAGCAGCTGCCTTTATTATTGCGTCTTTGTGAATTTTAGCGCTTTTGTGAATAATTGCTGATGGATCAATAGCCATAAACACTCACCCCGCGGGCTTTTGAGTACATATTACTTCTGCTGAAGTCACCAGCTGCTCTTCGACTGTAGCTCTGCAATTGAATTTCCAAATACCTCGTTTAACTGTCATGACCTCGACATAGAGTTTGAGTTGGTCTCCCGGCTCTACAGTCTTCTTGAAGCGCACCTTGTCAACACCAACCAACATATAAATTTGACCAGTCACTGGCTGTCCAACTTCAGATTTAAACGCCAGTATGCCAGTTGCCTGAGCCAAAGCCTCGATAATTAACACTCCAGGCATAATCGGATGATCAGGAAAGTGGCCAATAAAGTGGGGCTCGTTAAATGAGACATTTTTTATAGCGGTCAAATTTTTCCCAACCGTAAAGTTAAGAACTCTGTCAATCAGTAAAAAAGGGTAGCGATGAGGCAAGAAATTTTTTACCTCATTAATATTCATTTCCATAGTGTTTATTTAGTGTCCTTTAATTTAATTTTTAATATTCGCGTAATTTTATCAAGTTTTGTGAGCCACATTCCAGCCTTTTTCCATGTGTTATGGGGCATAAGAGGGAAGAAGCCTGTATAGATGCCAGGTTTTTTGATATCTCGGTTAACTGTACTAGTTGCATTAACGGTAACGTCATCGGTTATATTTAAATGGCCAACAATACCTACCATCCCTCCAATTTGGCAGCGTTTTCCAATAACTGTACTACCAGCAATGCCAGTTTTTGCCGCTATTGCAGTGTTTTCACCTATTACAACGTTATGGGCAATATGAACAAGATTATCAATTTTAACTCCGCTATGAATCTGAGTGTCGTTAATAGTCCCTCTGTCGACCGTTGTATTTGTGCCGATCGATACATCATCGCCAATCACAACTTTTCCTAAATGAGCAATATTATGCCAGCACTTGTTTTCATCTAAAGCGTTACCAAAACCTTCAGAGCCAATAACGGCGCCAGGCGATATTGTACAATTATCACCAAGCTGACAATTAATTTGGATAATTACGTTGGATGATATGTGGCACTTCTCACCAATTCTAACATTATCTTCTATTATGCAGTTAGACTCCAGTGTTGTATTTTTTCCAATTAATACGTTCTTTCCAATAACGCAGCCTGGACCAAGCACAGCATTGCTTAAGTTTGCTGAAGGGTCAATATTTTGATTTATATCTTTTTGGGTAGTATTATTAGATTTGAAATAATGAGTTGCTTTAGCAAAGGCTAAGTATGGATCTGAAACTAAAAGGGCGTTAGTTTTACAATCATTTTTCATGTTTTCACTTAAGATTACGGCGCCAGCATTTGTATTTACCAAAGAATCTATATATTTATTGTTAGCAATATAACTTAACTGATTTGCCTTAGCTTTTGATAAAGAATTAATTCCGTTGATATCAATTTCTGAATCACCGATTAATTCAGCACCAATTTTTTTAGCAATCAGTCCAAGTTTATAACTCATGGTGAAGAAGCCTCAATCAAATTAATTACATCATAACTGATATCAGCTATTTTATCACTCGTAAAGGCAACATTATCATACAAGATTAAATCATAAAGCCCTTCTTTGGCAAATCTTTCTACTGCTTGGTTGATCAATAATTCAACCTGCTGTAACAATAATTGCTTTTCTTGGTTAAGTTGATATTGCCATAACTCGGTATCTTTCTGAAAATTGACTTCAAGCCTATTAATATGTTTGATCTCATTTTCATAGGATTCAGTTATGATTTGATTGGATTTGCTGTCAAGGCTTTCTTTTAAAAGTTCAATATGTTTAAAAAGACTAAGAAGTTCTTTCTTTCTAGAATCAAAGTTATCGGTAATTCTCTCATTTCCAAGTCTATATTGAGTCAGGTTATTAACAACTTCTTCAATGTTTAGATAGCCTATTTTTATTGATTCAGCACTAGCTAAACCAGTTAATAAAGCCAAAACCAAAATGGCAAAAGCTCTCATTATCTATACTAAAAACCAGTCCCTAATGAAAAACTAAAATTTTCGATATCATCACCAGCCTTTTTAAGAATTGGAGTAGACCAGTAAGCTCCGATTGCGCCTATAGGGCTGAGATACGCAAATGCAATACCAGCTGACATTCTAAGATCGCCCAGCTTCATATTGGATGATTTTTCGAAGATATTACCAACATCTACAAATGCGCTTACCCTCATATTTTCATTGTTAGTCATAAAGCTAGCTGGGGAGATAATGTTAACGCTTCCTAAGACAGAGAGTTCACCTCCTTTGGTAGCTGAATTAGGGTAAGTTGGCCCAAGAGATCTATTGCCGAAACCACGAACTGAGCCGCTACCTCCACCAAAATAACGCTTGAAAAAAGGAGCTTCTTTTCCACTATAACCTGAAATTAAACCTAAGTTACCTGTTAATTTTAAAGTCAAATTGTCACTTAGCGGTTGGTAGCTAGCATGGTTTGCGCTAGCCTTAAAATAACGGTAGTCTGAAAGCGGCAATGCAACATCAAAACTCAATGCATTACTTTTACCATCGGTTGGGTACATATAATGATTTAGGGTGCTTTCATTCCAACTAAGACCAAAAACAACTTCATCGTTACTGTTATTAGCACATTGTGTGGGTTCATATCCTGAAGCTGCAAAACCTGAACTGCAAACTAAATCGTTATTAGTGTATTCCAGTTTAGCGTTAAGTCTAGTATTCTCTGTTAAAGGAACGCCATAACCCAAATTTAAACCTTTCGAGTTGACAGTGTATGAGTCGCTCATCACATCATCATCACTTTGTTTGCTATAAAAAGCGCCATAACTAATACTATGATTGTCGTTATTGAAATAAGGGTCCTCAAAATAAACGCTGAGTTTATTAAATGACTCTGATATCTTTACATTGGCATTAAAAGTGTTTCCTGAGCCAAAAATATTTTTTTCTTGAATACCGGCTCCAATAGATATTCCATAGTTGTTGCTATGCGAAACTGAAAAACTTATTGTCCCTGTTTTAGTTTCTTTTACTGCAAAATTTAAGTCAATTTTGTCAGGCATACCTTCAACCTTCGAGGCTTCCATTTGAACGTCGGAAAAATATCCTAACCTTCTAAGTTTAATGAGAGATTTATTGAGTTCACTTCGAGAGAACAGACTGCCCTCAGAGAGTGAAATTTCTCGCCTTATAACTTCATCTTGAGTACGAGTATTTCCTGATATCACTATTCTATTAACATAAACTTTTTTGTTAAGTGATATATTGAAATAAATATTCACGCTATCTAAAACATCTTCGGTAGTCGGGTTGATGTTAGCAAACGCGTATCCTTGGTCTACAAAGACATCTGTAATTTTCTGGACATCATTAACAATCGCCCCCCAATTAAATATTTCACCTTCTTGGATGCTGACAAGTTGCATCAATTCATCTGTCTTCTGATTTCCTAGTTCACCTTTAAAAGAAACGGCTCCCAATTTATATTGAATTCCTTCTTCAAGCTCTATTTCGATATTTATATATTCCTTGTCTTCAGAAAGCGCTTTACTCACACTGGTAAAATTGAAGTCTAGATAGCCAGAATTCATGTAGTGGTTTGAAATAGACTGCAAGCCTTCATCAAAAGCTAATTCAGAGTATCGATCTTTATTGGTAAAATAATTGATAAAAGAGTTTGTCTTCATTCCAATTGAAAACTGATCTAAAAGCTCTTTATCTTCAAAAACTTTGTTGCCTAAAATGCTCATTGATCCTATTCTTGCCTCTTTTCCTTGAGATATAATAAGCTCGATATTGATTCTATTTTGTGAGTCAATTTCAAGGTTTTCTGCAATTTCAATATTAAGGTAACCAATAGCAAGATATTGATTCCTAATTTCCGAAACAAGTTTATAAAGCTTTTTCTTGGTGTAAATATTGCCAGCAGAAAGCTCATAATTTCTAATAAGTTCATCAAAGTTATCTTTATCAAGAGCTAATGTTTGATTTGAATTTTCTAGCCAGTTAGACCAACTTTTTTTATAATCGGTTTTAATGTTGATAAGCTTAATATGTGGGTTCTCTATTAAAGTGATTAAGAGAATATCATTGTTTAGTTCAACTTGAATATCAGAAAAATAGCCAGTATCAAAAAGTGAGCTTATGATTTTATTCGATGTAGTGGAATTATATTCATCACCAATTTTGACTGGCAATTTACTCATAACAGTACTTTTTGGGCTTAGATTAAGGCCAGAAAATTCAATTTTATTGATGGTTTCTGCAAAGCTTTGAAAAGTGATAAATATAGATGTAAAAAAGATAATTTGTATAATTCTATTTTTCATATTAAATTAGTTTGTTAGTAATCAAGTTTTTGAAATGAATTTTTTATTACACCAAAATAAGTCAAATTGATGATGATTAATTTTAACAAAATATATATTTAGTAGGTGAGTTAACTCTTTATAAATTTAAGATAATTGTAATTGCATATTTACTTATTTAGAGCGACAGGATTATTAAGTTGAGTCAATTTCTAAGTTAATAATTTGTTGACTGTATTTTTCCCATAATTCTTCTTGATTGAGTGCGAGGTATTGAAGGTAATTCCATGAATATATCCCAGTGGTGTGGTCGTCGCTGTAATGAATTGCAATTGCGTAGTTTCCAATCGGCCTAATTCTATTAATAGTAATATTCTCTTTATTGAGCTGCAATATTTCTTGTCCAGGACTGTGACCTAGAACTTCTGCGGAAGGTGAGTGTACGCGTAAAAACTCACTTGAAAAAGAATAATTGATAGATTTAAACTTTATAGTTAAAGTTTTTCTATCTTTACTAAGATTTATACTGCTTGGTGTATTCATAATAATTAATAAATCAAATTACATAAAGTCAATAGAATAAATATATGTGGTTAAAATGGCGTTATGCTATATTTTACAAAAATGCAAGGCTTAGGAAACGACTTCATTGTTATAAACAATATTGATGGTGATGTCTCTCTTTCAACTGAAGAAATTCGTCAATTAGCTGATCGTCGGTTTGGCATTGGTTTTGACCAGCTTCTTTTGGTTGAAAATTCTAGCTTGGATGGTGTTGACTTTCGCTATGTAATCATTAATGCTGACGGTTCAGAGGTTGGCCAGTGCGGGAATGGAGCAAGATGTTTTGCGCGATTTGTTGAAAAGAACAACCTAACACAGAAAAGCGTAATAAGGGTTGAAACCATTTCTGGAAAACTTGAGCTTACAATTAACCAAGATAATACAGTCAGAGTGAATATGGGTAGTCCAGTTTTTGAGCCGAAAAATATCCCATATATTTCTCAAATGACTGCTATAGAATACTTAGTTGAGGGACATAAAATGGGTGTTTTATCGATTGGTAATCCACATGCAGTAATTCATATAGAAGACATTCATAGTAATGATATTTATAGCATTGGGACTAAGTTACAAGGCTCTATTCTTTTCCCAGATGGTGTTAATGTTGGGTTTATGCAGATCGTTAATAGTAGTGAAATTTATTTGCGAGTTATTGAAAGAGGAGCTGGCGAAACTTTAGCATGTGGCTCAGGAGCTTGTGCCGCAGTTGTTCATGGTGTTAGATTAGGGCTTCTAGATGATAAAGTTAAGGTTCATTTGACTGGAGGAGATGCGCTGGTTGAGTTTGATGGTCATAATACTTATCTATCTGGACCTGCTGAATTCGTTTATGACGGCGCAGTTAACTTAAGAACTGGAAAGAACTAATTTGATTCGATTGATTTTTGTGAATATTGGGCTCTATCGTCTAGTCTTATTGCGTCAAGTGAATCTCCCCAAAAGCAACCACGATCAAGTGGATAAATATTTTTAGTATTTACATCTCTTAATGTTGACCAATGTCCAAAAACTATTTTTTTGTCTTTAAGTATTCTATTTTCATGAAGGAACCAAGCTTTATAGCCATTAGGCGCCTTGTCAGTATCCATTTTATGAGCGAATTCTAATTCGCCATTACTTTTACAAAACCTCATTCTCATTAGGGCATTGATTGTGTATCTCGATTTTTGTTCAATATCAAGGTTATTAGACCAGTTTTTTGGCTTGTTAGAATACATTTTTGACAAAAAATGTTCGACATTATCCCCTTGTAACTGCTTTTGAACTAGTTCGGCGTGGATGAATGCCTCATTTTTACTCCATTGTGGCGGAATACCGGCATGTACCAATAAAAAACCTTGTTGCTCAATGAGTAGAGGTCTACTGATCATATAGTCTATAAGATTATTTTTATCTGGCGCTTCTATGATGTCCATAAAGGTGTCTTTTGAGTTAGGTTTATGAGAAGTAATTGTGCACATTAATAAATGGAAATCATGGTTACCCAAAACCATATTTACGTTATCTTTATGTGAACTAATGAAGCGCAAAGTTTCTAACGATTTTTTGCCTCTATTTACTACGTCGCCTAAAAAAAATAGCCGATCTCTGTCCTCTGAGAATTGAATTTTATTCAGTAGTTTTTGAAGCGTATCATAGCAACCCTGAACATCACCTATCACATAGTCCATATGTTGATTTAATGAAGTGTATAGGGTTCACTAAGGGCAAATTCAGGGATGTCAGCGTCAAAACGTCTACCATTATCGTTAATCATGCCGTAAGTGCCTTTCATTGTACCGGTTTCTGTACTAATAACTGCGCCAGAACTGTATTCAAAAATTTCACCGGGTGACAGGTAAGGTTGCTGTCCAATAACTCCTTCTCCGACTACCTCTTCAACATTGCCTGTTTCGTCCTCAATAAGCCAGCGACGCGTTCTCAGTTGAGCGCCACAATCACCTTTATTGGTGATTGTTATAGTGTAAGCATACGCATATTGGCTATTCGGAATATCGGATTGGCTCTGGAGATACGTTACCTGCACTTCAATTTCAATGTTGTTTTGCATAATCTTTAGTAAGAGTTATAAAGTTTTTCACACTCAGCATTTCAGCTCTTTTTGACAAATCAATCTCAGTTTGTTCTTGATTAAGATATGATTTTAAACAATTTCTAAGTGTTTTTCTACGTTTAGAAAAACATACTTTGACAACCTTTTCTAACAACTCAACATCACTTATTAGTGGTTTTTGTTTTGTTTTTAGATAAACTATTGCTGACTCAATCTTGGGTTGAGGATTAAAGGATTCTTTGGGCACAGTAAAAATTGAATCTACATCAAAAAAACTCTGCATCATTACGCTTAAACGTCCAAAATCTTTACAGTTATTTTTTGCGACGATTCTATCAACCACTTCTTTTTGAAGCATAAAAGTCATATCAATGATATTGTCTTTCTGATTAAGCAAATGAAAAAGAAGCGGTGAAGAGATATTGTATGGCAAATTTCCAACTACTCTTAGGTTGTTTGAGATTTGACCAAAATTAAAGCTAAGGGCATCCGCTTCGTGAATTATAAGCTTGGTATTTTGGTTTGATCGCAAAAGTGCAATCAAATCACGATCAATTTCAACTACGTTGAGTTTATCTAATTGCTCAAGAAGAGGGAAAGTGATAGCGCCTTTTCCAGGTCCAATTTCGACTATATCATCCTTTCTTTTGGGAGATATTATAGATACAATTCTTTCAATAACTTGGCTGTCATTTAAAAAATTTTGACCAAATCTCCTTCTAGCTTTATGCGACATTGTTTTGTAGTTGTTCTAGATACTGTAGTGCTGTATTAAAACTTCCCAAGCTTATATTTCCAGTGCCTGCTAATTCTATAGCGGTACCATGATCTACAGAGGTACGAATAAATGGTAGTCCGAGTGTAATATTGGCTGACTGCTTAAAACCTTGCGCTTTCAACACTGGCAAGCCCTGGTCATGATACATTGTGAGTACTACGTCGACCTTGCCAAGAGAGTCTGGTGTAAAAGCTGTGTCTGCAGGTACTGGCCCAGTTAAATTGTAACCTGAACTATTAAGCTCATTTACTACAGGACAAATTACATTGACTTCCTCATTGCCTAAATGTCCATTTTCGCCTGCATGAGGATTTAAGCCACAAACCAAAATATGGGGATTTTCAATACCAAAATATATGAAACTGTCCTTGATAATAGCAATAACTTCCTTGAGTGATTTTTTAGTTATATGAGTTGAAACCTCCTTTAGTGGCAAGTGTGTTGTAGCAAGAGCAACTTTTAAATTTTTAGCTGCAAGTAACATAACGGTTCTACTGACACCACTTAGATCAGCTAGGAATTCTGTATGGCCGCTAAAGGGTATGCCGGATTCATTGATTATGCCTTTATTAACTGGACCGGTTAAGAGTCCATCGCATCTTCCACTAAGACAGTCTTTAGTTGCATGATTTAAGGTATTTAATACGTATGCTGCATTGTCAGGCTCTAGCTTTCCAGGCTTTACTTTAATATTAGTACTAATTGGATAAATATTCAGCTCAGATTTATTGTGTATATCTAAGTTTGATTCCTTAAGTAAGATTGGAAGGTTTAGTTGTTTTGCTCGGTCGATTAAAACGTCAGGATCACAATAGACTAAAAGGTCTTTTTTAGTTAAATTTTGAGCATACATGATTACTAAATCAGGTCCAATTCCTGAAGGTTCGCCTGGAGTATACGCAATAGTCATATTTGATTCCAATTTTCCAGAGTAATATTAAACAACTAATTTCCCTTGGGCTTGTAGGTCTGCATGGTACGAAGACCTAACCATCGGTGCACTAGCAACCTGAGTAAAGCCTAGCTTTTCGGCGATTTCCTTGTATTGATTAAATTGATCGGGAGTAATATACTCTTCTACAGCAAGGTGATGACGGCTTGGTTGAAGGTACTGACCCAGGGTTAGCATGTCTACTTTATGTTTGCGTAAATCATTGAGTACGCTGACAACTTCTTTTTTGGTTTCACCAACGCCAAGCATCAGCCCTGATTTTGTTGTGACATCAAGGTGTTGCTCTTTGAAGCATTTTAAAAGATTAAGAGAATGTAAATAATTTGCGCCAGGTCTAACCTTAGAATAGAGACTTGGAACCGTCTCAAGATTATGATTGAATACGTCTGGTGGAGAATCGAGAAACACTCTTAATGCTTTATCTAGTCTACCTCTAAAATCAGGTGTCAATATTTCGATTTTAATTGTAGGTATAGCTTTCCGAATCATGTCAATACAGTTTGTAAAATGCAAAGCACCGCCATCTCTTAGGTCGTCTCGATCAACAGAAGTTAAGACAACATACTTGAGCGACATTTTTGCAATAGTTTTAGCTAAATGGATTGGTTCATCAGCATCTAGTTCGTTTGGTTTGCCGTGCGCGACATCACAAAAAGGGCATCTACGGGTGCATATTTGACCCATAATCATAAAAGTTGCCGTGCCGTGATTGAAGCATTCATTAAGGTTGGGGCACTGAGCCTCCTCGCAAACTGTAAATAGTTTTTGCGTTTTTAAAGTTTTTTTTAGTTCATTGATTTTTGCTGAGCCACTATGTTTTATCCTAATCCATTTAGGTTTTTTAAGTGGCTTCCTTAATGGATTAGGTTTAATTTTAAGGCGGTTAGTTTTTGATTCACCTTTTAATTTATTAATTTCAAAATTCTGTGACATGCTTAATTAGATGCTGTGAAAGTTCATTCTGAACGTCATTAATTGACAAAACATTATCCGTTAAATCGCGCATTTGTGTAACCTTTAAATCAGGATATCCGCATGGGTTAATTAGCGAAAAAGGTGCTAGGTCCATGTCAATATTAAGGCTTAATCCATGGTAAGTCCTACCTTGTTTAACTTTAAGACCTAAGGCGGCAATTTTGGCGCCTTCTACGTACACTCCTGGAGCGCCCTGAATGATATTTGCATTAATATCATAATCTGATAACAGCTCAATCAATGACTGTTCAATTAAAGAAACAATTTTTTTTATTCCAATGCCCAGCCTTTTGATATCTATTAAGCAATAGATAATTAATTGACCAGGCCCATGATAAGTTATCTGTCCACCCCTATCAGAATTAATTACAGGTATCTCGGTTTCTTTTAATAGGTGTTCAGACTTTCCTGAAAGTCCATGTGTAAAGACATTATTATGTTGAAGTAACCAAAGTTCATCAGGGGTATCAGGTTGTCTTTTTTCGGTAAAAGACTTCATCTCTTCCCATGTTTTTTGATAGCTTGTAATGCCTTTTGAGCGAACTTTGATCACAGAAATATTATAGAAGATATGCTACCATTGGGCAATTTTGTAGTGACCTGTTTATGGCGTCTAATTGTGAACGACTTGATGCAATAATTCTTACTGTGAGTGAAATATAGGCTCCTTTAGAGCTTTCTTTAGAAGTAATCTGATTATTATGCAGTTTACCTACATGCAATTCAATTATATTGCGTACGGTTGACTCAAAATCAGGTCTATCTTTGCCAATGATTTTAATTGGGTAGTCACAAGGAAAGTTGAAAACGTCGTCATTCATTAAAATTGACAATTGTGATTATGAAAAAGAATATAATTTTTTGTTCAGAAGAATTAATTATACTTTGTTTGTTTGAAGAACCATAATTAATGATTTAATAGTTAAGGAATTTAGAGACTATAATCAAATTAGACGCAATTTACAGTATTTTATTATGAATTTTATAGAGCAAATGTTCTCTCTTCAAAGGGAATTAAATAACAAAACAAATGGCGATATATGGCTTAATGGAGTAACCAAAGATGGTAGAGAAATCTGTTGGCATCGTTGCATATATATGGAAGCTTTGGAGGCGATTGATTCCTTTAATTGGAAACATTGGAAAGACATTAATAACGATCCAGACTGGGAGAATTTAGTGGTAGAGTTAATTGATCTTTGGCATATGATTATGTCAGAGTTGATTCGTCTAAAAGATGAAAGTTACGCCAATAAATATCTAAATACAGAAACTTTAGGCGACTTTAATACTGAAGCTTTGGTGGAAAACTTGGAAAAAATAATAAGCATCTCTGTAAACAATACGAAGACTGCAGATGTGAGAGCAATTAGAGAAGTCACCGATCTTTTGTTTAATGCATTGTCCCATGTCGGTGTTGATACTGAAGATCTCTATAAGAGGTATGTGGTAAAAAATCAATTGAATGCATTTCGACAAAACCATGGCTACAAGAACGGCTCTTATGTTAAGTTTTGGGGAGAAGTTGAAGATAATGTTGTAGCTTTTGATATTATGGATAAATACCCAAATATTTCACCAACTGATCTTTATCAAAAACTAGAAATAGAGTACGCTCATCTTAATTAAGCTCTGTTTATTTGAAAACTAATAACTTCACTATTGATTCTATCCGTTTAACTGAGTACAGCCATGGTTCTGGTTGCGGTTGTAAGCTCTCGCCAAAAGTGCTCGCTAAGATTCTTGGTAGTCGAGATAAACAATTTCAAGATTATAATTTAATTGTTGGTAATGAATCAAACGATGATGCTGCCGTTTACGATTTAGAGGATGGTAGGGCATTAATTAGCACGACGGATTTTTTTATGCCAATTGTTGATGACCCATTTATTTTTGGCAAGATTGCAGCATGCAATGCAATGAGTGATGTTTACGCCATGGGAGGTAAACCTTTGATGGCTATTGCGGTTTTTGGATGGCCTTTAGATAAACTTTCTGCAGAAATTGGAGCTAAAGTTATTGAGGGTGGTAGGGCGATATGTGCTGAAGCAGGAATTAGTCTTGCGGGCGGTCACAGCATAGACTCACCAGAGCCTATCTTTGGTCTTTCTGTTACAGGTATTGTTAATGTTGCTGATATAAAAAAAAATACAGATGCCAAAGTCGGAGACTCAATTTATCTTACTAAGCCTTTGGGAGTAGGAGTATTCTCAACAGCACAAAAGATGAAAAAAATTGATTTTGATGACCATCAAAAAGCAATAGAGCAGATGTGTAATTTAAATGACATTGGCTTTGAAATTGCTAAAATTTCTGGTGTCAATGCGATGACAGATATTACTGGTTTTGGCCTAGCTGGACATCTTTTAGAGGTATGCTCTGGTAGCAATGTATCTGCAACAATTGAGTTTAATAAAGTACCGCTTTTGCCAAACTTGCACGGCTATTTGAAAGAAGGGTGTATTCCTGGTGGTACTCAAAGAAACTTTGAAAGTTGCAATCACAAAATTAACGAGTTAACTCCAATTCAACGATCTATATTGTTCGATCCACAAACCAGCGGTGGTTTGCTTATAACTGCTTCTGAGAAGGCCAATGATTCGCTTAAGAGTGCTTTTGAAGGTTATGGCATGCATCCACAAGTAATTGGGAAAATAATGCAAAATAAACCTAATTCTAAAGTTATCCAGGTGCGATGAACGAATTGCCAGAAATTGACAATTTTCAGTATATTTTTCATAACGATATACCTTTAATTGACACCCGTGCTCCAATTGAGTTTAAACGTGGCGCCTTTCCAAATACGCTAAACATACCTCTTATGAATGATGAAGAACGCCATTTGGTTGGATTAGATTACAAAAATAATGGTAGAAATTCTGCTATAGATCTTGGTTATCGACTAGTTAGTGGAGATATTAAAAAGAACAGGATGGATGCTTGGTTGGATTTTGTTAGAAAGCACCCAAATGGCGCTCTTTTTTGTTTTAGAGGCGGCCTTAGATCTGAAATAGCACAAAAATGGATATTTGATTCTTCCGGTATAAAGTACCCTCGTGTCAAAGGTGGCTACAAAAATATGCGTTGTTACCTTACAAAAGAGCTAGAGCAATTAATTAATTTGAAAAATTTCTTGATTATTGGCGGACAAACAGGTTGCGGAAAAACACTTTTGCTAAGTCAATTGGAAAATAGTATAGATTTAGAGAAATTGGCCAATCATAGAGGCTCTGCTTTTGGTCAGAATATTTTTCCGCAGCCAACTCAGATTGACTTTGAAAATGCTCTGGCAATTGAATTTATTCATAAAAAAAATGAATCTGTTTTGATTCTCGAGGATGAAGGCAACAATATTGGCAGGGTTTATTTGCCAGAAAATTTGAAAAATAAATCAATACAATCAGATTTAGTAATATTGTGTGCTAGTCTAGAAGAACGTATTCAATTAAGCCTTAAAACCTATGTTATTGATATGTTGGATAATTTCCGAAACAATAACAAAACTGATGGTTTTAAACACTTTTCAAATTACTGGAAGAATAGCCTCACTAAAATCCAAAAAAGACTCGGCAGTCTACGTTACAAGTTTTTGTTAGAAATGCTGAATAGCGCTTTAGAAAGGCATCACGAACATGCTGAGATTGATCAATATATTCCCCTTATTAAGGCATTGCTTACAGATTATTATGACCCTATGTATGATTATCAAATTTCAAAAAAGAGAAACAGAATATTGTTTCAAGGCGATTCAAAGGCAGTTATTGACTTTATAAAGGATTAATTAA